>Ga0335078_10000415_pt1 | contig 67113 bp, 61 predicted proteins | sample Lox_Sample_32_FD_206711 | JGI IMG/M metagenome (GOLD analysis project Ga0335078, IMG submission 206711) | Soil microbial communities from Loxahatchee National Wildlife Refuge, Florida, United States - Lox_Sample_3.2 | ecosystem: Environmental > Terrestrial > Soil > Wetlands | place: USA...
CGGCGACGACGGCGCGCGCGAGCGCGACGCGCTCCGCGTTCTCCCGCACGTCGACTACGCGCGCGCGCGCGCGCTCAAGATGCGCGTCCTCGAGGAAGCGTTCCGCCGATTCGACGAACGCGAGTGGAGGCGCGACACCGCGCGCGCCGCGCAGCTCCGCGCGTTCGTCACGCGCGAAGAGCTCTGGGAGCGCGACCTCGCGCTCTACGTCGCGCTCCGCGAAGAGCGCGGCGGCACCGGGTGGCACTTCTGGCCGACGCCCGAGCGCACGCGCGATCCCGCGACGCTCGACGACGCGCGCGAGCGACTCGACTCGCGCGTCCGGTTCCACGAGTACCTGCAATGGCAACTCTTCCAGCAGTGGGACTCGGCGCGCGCCGCGGTCGAGCGCGAAGGCGTGATGCTCTTCGGGGACCTGCCGTTCGTCGTCGGACGCGAGAGCGCGGACGCGTGGGCGTGCTCGCGTTTGTTCCGCAACGATCTCGATCTCGGCGCGCCGCCCGACGAGTTCTCGGACATCGGACAATCGTGGGGCTTGCCTCCCTACGATTGGAACGCGCTCGAAGAAGAGCAGCACGCGTGGCTCCGCGCGCGCGCCGCGCACGCCGCGCGCCTCTACCACGGCTTCCGCGTCGATCACGTCGTCGGATATTTTCGTCAGTACGTGCGCAAGGGCGAAGCGCTCGGCGAGTTCGATCCGAAGGACGAGCGCGATCAGGAATCGCACGGCCGGCGCGTGCTCGCCGCGATGCGCGAGGCCGCGCGTTACCCGTCGTCGTCGTCGCGTCCCGGCGCGCCCGCGGAGATGATCGCAGAGGACCTCGGCGTGATCCCCGCGTTCGTCCGCCAGACGCTCGCCGACCTCGGCATGCCTGGTTACAAAATCATCCCGTGGGAAAAAGAGAAGGACGGCACGATGCGCGATCCTTCGGCGTTCCCCGAGCTCTCCGTGGCGTCGTACTCCACGCACGACACGCCGCCGCTGCTCGCGTTTTGGGACGAGCTTCCCGCCGGCGATCGCGCGCAGCTCGCGGCGCTCGCGAAGACGACGGAGTCCGCGCCCGAGCGCGAGCGCGAACGCGCGCTCTTGCGTCTGCTCTTCGCGTCGCGATCGTCGCTCGCGATGGTCCTCGTGACCGAGGTGTGCGGCTCGCGCGAGCGCATCAACACGCCGAACACGGTCGGTCCGCACAATTGGTCGTATCGACTGCCGGTGCCGCTCGAGCGCATCGAAGCCGACGCGGTGCTCGGCGAGCGCCTCGACGCGTTCGGCGAGGTGCTGCGCGAGTCGGGTCGCGCGCCGATGCTCGAAGCGCGCAGCGCGAGCGCCTAGGCCGGCGCGCGCGCCCGCGTTTCGGTGGTAAGGTCGCGCCATGAAGCGCTTCACTCTCCTCGCCGGGCTTCTCTCGTCTCTCCTCGTCCCGATCGCGTGCTCGAGCACGCCCGCGCCGCCCGCACCGGAGCAGCGCCCGCTTCCGAACAGCGTGCCGATCACGGACAACGTCCAGCTCTCCGGCTTGACCGGCCCCGTCGACGCCGTGCGCGACGAGTACGGGATGATTCACATCTACGCGACCAACATCAACGACGCGATGCGCGTGATGGGCTACCAGATGGGACGCGATCGTCACGTGCAGCTCGAGCTCGATCGGCGCACCGCGGAGGGTCGCATGGCGGAAGCGTTCGGCGACCTCTCCCCCGATTTGATCGACTCCGACATCAGCACGCGCGCGATGGGGCTCTTCCGCGTCGCGCAGCAGATTTGCGACGCGTTCGATCCGAACGATCCGCAGAAGCAAGAGCTCGATGCGTTCGCGGACGGCGTCTCGCAGTACTACGCGCGCCTTCAGACGGGCGACGAGTCGCTGCCGAAGGCGGTCGTCGGTTTTCCCACGTCGCTCATGACGCCGTGGACGTGCGCGGACTCGATCGCGATCGGCCGTCTTCAGTCCGAGGCGCTCTCGTTCGACGCGGACAGCGACATCGGTCGACAGGATTTCCTCGACGAAGCGCAGTCGACGTTCGTCTCGACGTCGAACGATCCCGAGATCCTCAAACGCGTCGGGCTCGAGCGCGACATGCTGCGCTTCGCGCCGCTCGATCCGACGCTCGTCTTGCCCGGCGGCTTCCCGAACGATCCCACGCACACGATGGGCTTCTCGACGCAGCCCGCGAACGTCACGCGCGCGCCCGGAAAAGTCCCCGCGCGCGTCGAGCTCCCGAAGGGCGCGCTCGCGCAGCTCTCCGGATGGCGCAGCGCGCAGAAGCAGATCAACAAAATCTTCGGCGACCTCGTCACGCGCGGATCGAACAACTGGGTGCTCGGGCCAGGGCTGAGCGCGGACGGTCATCCGCTCGTCTCGAACGATCCGCACCTCTCGCTCTCCGCGCCGAGCGTCTTTTGGATGGTCCATTTGTCGGTGCACGCGCCGCAAGGTCAGGACAACTCGCAAGACCTCGAGGCCGCGGGGCTCGCGTTTCCGGGAATTCCCGTCGTCATCCTCGGCGAGAACCAGCACGTGGCGTGGGGCGCGACGACGGCGGGGTTCGACGTGACCGACGTCTACAGGGAGCAGCTCTCGCAAGACGGAACCACGGTCACGTTCAACGGCCAGCAGGTCGCGATTCAAACGGTCACCGAGACCATCAACGTCGCACACGGAAATCCCGTCACGTACAACGTGCAGATCGTTCCGCAGCACGGACCGATCATCCCGACGATCGTGAACCACGCCGTGGTGCCGCCGGATCCGAACGGCACCGTGCTCTCGTACCGGTGGACCGGGCTCGTGCCTTCGAACGAGGTCTCCGCGATCAACAAGCTCGAGCGCGCGACGAGCGTCGAGGACGTGCGCACCGCGATGCGCGACTTCGCCGTCGGCGCGCAGAACTGGGTGAGCGCGGACGATCAGGGCAACATCTTCTACACGTCGCAGTCGCGCATTCCGCAGCGCATGCCCGGCGCGCTCGCGTGGAACGCGAGCACGTACCAAGGGACGCTCCCGATGTTCGTGCTGCCGGGCGACGGAAGCGCCGAGTGGACGAACGATCTCGACGAAGGGTACGTGCCGCACGTGAAGAACCCGTCGCAGCAGTTCGTCGCGACCGCGAACGCGGATCAAGTCGGCGTCACGCTCGACAACGATCCTTCGAACGACAAGCTCCCGGACGGCGTGACGCCGGTCTACATCGGCGGCGATTTCGATCTCGGCTTCCGCGTCGGTCGCATCACGAAGCGCATTCAAACGCTCGGGCACCCCGCGACGCCCGACGACATGGCGAGCATTCAAGCGGACGTTCACTCGCCGTTCGGCGAATTGCTCGCGCCGAAATTGGTCGCAGCCATCGCGGCGGCCGAAGCCGAGCGCACCTCGCCCGGCACGCACCCCGATCTCACCGCGATCGTCGCCGACCCGCGCTACGCCGCGGCGAACGTCTCCGAAATCACGCAGTGGATGACCGCGTGGCAACAAGACGACTACGCGAGCGAGAGCGGCGTGAGCCCCGACGACGACTCGCTCCTCACCGACTCGACGATGACGCCTTCGCAAGCCACGCTCCTCTTCGAGACGTGGCTCGTGCGCATGGGGATGCTCACCTTCCAAGACGAGATCGCGAAGCTCGGCGGAAACGACATCCCCGAGGTGCCGCGCATGCTCGCGTACATTTGGACGGCCGCGGATCCGACGAAGCTCGCGACGTACGACGCGACGACCGGCGAGAGCGCGCTCTTCGACGACATGACGACGACGTCCGTCACCGAGACGTCCGAGGAGCTCGCGATCACCGCGATGCTCGACGCGCTCGATTACCTGAACGGAAAATACGGGACCGATCGAACGCAGTGGCGATGGGGCGTGCCGCACACGCTGACGTTCGACGCGCTCGTGCCGCTCTGGGGAACGCTCTCGATCCCGCAGGCGGGCAACACGCAGTTCCCGAACGGGTTCCCGCGGCACGGGGATCTGCACACGATCGACGTCGCGAACTTCGGCGAGTATCCGTCGAGCCTGTCGTCGATCGATTTCACGTACGGCAGCGGACCGACTCAGCGCTTCGTCGCGGACGTGCAAACGCCGGCGCCCGTCTCGAAGAACGCGCTCCCCGGCGGCGAAGTCTGGGACAACACGAGCCCGCACTTCGCGGACGAAGCGGAGCGTTGGCGGCGCAACGAGAACCGCCCCGTGTGGATTCAGGAGAGCGACGTGATCGCGGACGCGCAGGAGCGCATCGCGTACGATCCGTAACATGTCATCGACTTCGGCTCCCCTCTTCGCAACCCTCCTCGTCGCGGCGACGGGTTGCGCCGCGCACTACGCGTACGTTCCTCAGCCTCCGACGACGTCGGTGCAGACGTTCGGACGCGACGCGGCGCTCTACGAGATTCCGGCGCAGTCGCCGCATGGGGAGCTGCGCGTGATTTCGTACGGCATCGAACAGCTCGCCGCGGGCGATCCGGACGATCCGCAGAGCGCGGACGCGCCCGCGTTCAGCACGCTGCACGTTCGCGTCGTCGTGTCGAACACGGGCCAGAAGCCGTGGACGCTCGACACGCGCGAGCAGCAGATCGTGCTCGAAGGGCACGGCGCGTCGGCGGTCGCGTTCGCGGCCGCGGATCGCGAAGGCAACGCGTCACAGCCTCCGCTCGTGAAGATCTTCTTCGGCGAGACGCGCATCGCGGACTTGTTCTACGCGCTGCCGCCCGACGTGCAGAAGCCCGACGTGCTTCCCGGATTCCGCGCGATCACGAAGATCCACACCGACGGCGTCGCCGCGGATGGAACACCCGCCGACGACGTCGTCACGCTCGAGCAAACCGATTTCGCGCGGACGGAAGTCAGCGCGTGGTCCGCGTACGCGATGGACGAGAGCGGACCGCAGGACGTCTACGATCCCGATCAATACGGCTACGACTATTGGGACGACCCGTTCTGGTTCAACGCGGGATTCGTCGGGTTCGCCGGCGTGCCGCACGGGTGGAGCGGTCGCGTCTACGCGCGCGGCACGGGGTTCGGTCGGCGCAACTACTACCACGGTCATGGAAGCGGAGGCGGCCGCAACCACGGACCGGCGCGCGGCGGCGGCGGTCATGGCGGCGGCGGTCACGGCGGCGGCGGACACAGGTGATGTAGAGTGCGCTCATGCGCGTGATCCCCGGTCGACCCTTTCCGCAAGGCGCGACGTGGGACGGCGAAGGAACGAACTTCGCGCTCTACTCCGAGAACGCGACCGCGGTGACGCTCTGTTTGTACGACGAGCTCGGCGTCGAGACGCGCGTCCCGCTCGACGAGCGCACGGCGTTCGTGTGGCACGGCTACGTGCCCGGCGTGGAAGCGGGTCAGCGCTACGGATTTCGCGTGAGCGGGCCGCACGATCCGAAGCGGGGCCTCCGCTTCAACGACAAGAAGCTGCTCGTCGATCCCTTCGCGTGCGCGTTCGACGGCAAGGTGGATCCGCGCGCGCCGATCTTCGACGACGATCGCGACGACGCGTGGGGCGTTCCGAAGAGCGTGGTCGTCGATCACCGATTCGATTGGGAAGGCGATGTCGCGCCGAAGACGCCGTGGTCCGAAACCATCGTCTACGAGCTTCACGTGAAGGGCATCTCGAAGCTTCACCCGCGCGTGCCGCGCGAGCTCCGCGGGACGTACGCGGGGCTCGCGAGCGAGCCGATCCTCTCGCACCTCGCGTCGCTCGGCGTCACCGCCGTCGAGCTCATGCCCGTTCACGAGGCGATGGACGAGCCCGCGCTCAGCAAGCGCGGCATGACGAACTACTGGGGCTACTCCACGCTCGGATTCTTCGCGCCCGATCAGCGCTTCGCTTCGCGCCGCGGCGAGCAGGTGCGCGAGTTCAAGGAGATGGTGCGCGCGCTCCACCGCGCAGGGCTCGAGGTGCTGCTCGACGTCGTCTACAACCACACGTGCGAGGGCGATCACGAGGGGCCGACGGTGTGCCTCCGCGGCGTCGACAACACGACGTACTACCGCCTGAAGAAGGACGCGCTCGATCGCTACGAGGACTTCACGGGCTGCGGCAACACGCTCGACATGATGCACCCGCAGTCGCTCAAGCTCGTGATGGATTCGCTCCGATATTGGGTGACGGAGATGCACGTCGACGGGTTTCGATTCGATCTCGCGAGCGCGCTCGGACGCGAGCAAGGCGCGATGTCGCGCATGTCGACGTTCTTCGACATCATCTACCAGGACCCCGTGCTCTCGCGCGTGAAGCTCGTCGCCGAGCCGTGGGACGTCGGCGAAGGCGGTTACCAGGTCGGGAATTTTCCCGTGCATTGGACGGAGTGGAACGGAAAGTTTCGCGACACCGTACGAAAATTCTGGCGCGGTGATCCAGGGCAGCTCGGCGATCTCGGATTTCGTCTCACGGGCTCGAGCGATCTCTTTCAAGACGACGGACGGCACCCCGGCGCGAGCATCAACTTCGTCACCGCGCACGACGGGTTCACGATGCGCGATCTCGTGTCGTACGAGTCGAAGCACAACGAAGGCAACGGCGAGCAGAACCGCGACGGCTCCGAGGACAACTCGAGCTCGAACGCGGGCGTCGAGGGCGACACGGCAGATCCCCGCGTGATCGAGCTCCGCGCGCGCGAGGTGCGGAATTTCTTCGCGACCCTCCTCTTCTCGCAAGGCGTGCCGATGATCTCGAGCGGCGACGAGATCGGACGCACGCAGCGCGGCAACAACAACGCGTACGTGCAGGACAACCCGATCTCGTGGCTCGATTGGGAGCTCGGCGACGCGGAGCGCGAGCTGCTCGATTTCGTGCGAAAGCTCGTGCAGCTCCGGCGCGCGCACCCCGCGTTCCAACGCAAGACGTTCTTCCGCGGCGCGCGTCTTCACGGCAGCGCACGCGACGTCGTGTGGCTCGACGAGACCGGCGCGGAGCTCACCGCCGCGCAGTGGAGCGATCCGAATCGCAAGGCGATCGGACTCGTCATCGCGGGCGACGCGATCGAAGGGCGCAGCGACCTCGGTCATCGCCTCTCGGACGACACGTTCTTTCTCGCGCTCAACGCGAGCGACGCGAGCGTCGATTTTCACGTGCCGCGCGCGCCGAGCGCGAGCCAACCGTGGGACGTCGTCGTCGACACCGCGACGTCCAAGGTGCCCGTGATGCGACGCGTGCGCACGGGCGATACGCTCACGCTCGTGTCGAAGTCGTTCGCGCTCTTGCGCTGTCCGCTCGCGTGAGCGAGCTCACTCGACGCGCTTCACGCGCAGCAGCGTGTGCACGAGCTCGCTGAACGCAAACGGATCGATCGCCGCATCCTTCGGCACGAGACGGATCGCTTCGAGCTTTTGGTTCGGATTCGCGCTCGTCCCGACGGCGAGCCCCGGCTTGAAGCGGAGGGTCGCGAGCGGGTGCTCGATCTCGACGTACACGCCGTGATCGCCGACTTCGCCGCGCGACCATCCGTGCGTGAGCAGACCGACGAGCGCGTTCGCGCGCACCTCGACGTTCTCGAAGCGCTTCATCTCGCGCGTCGCGTCTTCCTCGGGCGTGAGCGTGAAGATCTCCCGCGCGAGCTGCGCGAACGGCTGGAGGATCTCGTAGTCGGCGAAAATCTTCGACCACGCGCCGACCGCGTCCTTGCCGAGATCGATGGGGTGCGCGATCGCGATGACGGCGTCGTCTTCGAGGGTGATCTTTTCGTCGCGCTCGCTCGCGAGCGTGCCGTCTTCGGCGACGCGGAACGCGCGGCCGTCTTGCGCGCGCCACACGAGACGCTGCGCGAGGTGACGGAGCAGCGGATGCTCGACGAAGCTCGCGCGGAACGCCCCCGCGCGCCACGTTCGACGCGTCGCCATCGCGAGCTCGAGGCGTTCGATTTGGAAGGACGCGATCGCGCGCGCTTCCTTCTTGAGCGTCTTCCAAAATGCTTTCTCCTCCGCGCTCGCGGACTTCGGCGGCTCCGCCGAGCGCGTTCCGTCCGGCGCGACGACGAACGGCTTGAGCGTCTCGTCGAACGCGACGCGAAACGATCGCGGCTCGTCGAGCTCGAGATCGGGCACGAGCTGATCGGCGAGCTCTTCGCTCGTGAGACCGCGCAGCTTCGCGATGCGCGCGATCGTGCTCTGCGCCTCGCCTTTGAGCTTCGCGAACTTCGCGCGCTGCGAGAGCTTGTGCACCGCGCGGAGCGCAGCGTCGGTCCCGAGCTTTCCGAGGACCGCGAGCCCGATCACCGCGCGCGCGTGCGCGCTCTGACCGGGCCACTCGGCGATGAGCGGCTCGAGGCGCGCGACGATTTCGTCGTCGCCGAGATCGCCGAGAATCGAAAACGCCCACTTCTCTTTTGGTGGCGCTTGGTGCTGGAGCCACGCCGTGAAGACGCTCCACGCGAAATCGCGGAGCGAACACGCGTCGCACGCGGCTTTGAGCGCGCCGGCGTCGAGATCGCCGGCGTCGAGGTGCCCAGCGATTTCGTCGACGGCGGAGAGCGGCAGCGCGCGCGATCGATCCGTCGACAGCGGCCTCGCGAACACTCGCGCGTCCCAAAACTCCGGGAGCTTCTTTTTCTTGCTCGGCGTGCGCAGCTGCGCGGGGATCTGCGCAGCGTCCATCTCGGGCATGTCGATGCCGTGCTCGCGCGCGACGCTGCGCACGGCGTCCGCTTCGTCGCCCTCGAGCTTCCCGAGGAGCGCGCGCACGGCGCCGGGATGGTCCGCGGAGATCCGCGCGAAGCCGGCGGACGCGCGCGCGCCGACGTCTTTGTGCAACGCGACCGACGCGAGCGCGCGGAGCGCGCGGCCCACGTTGCGCTCGGGCTCGACGATCGCGCCGAACACGCGCGCGCGCGCGAACGCCGACTCGCGCGAATCGATCGCGTCGAGCGCCGCGACGATCGACGCGTTCGAGAACGGATACTGCAGCTTGCGCGTCGCGTCCGCCATCACCTCGAGCGCGAGCACGCCGTTCGCTCCGAGCTCGGACAAAACGAAGAACGGGATGGTCGTCGCCTCGCGCTGCGTCGCTTCGTCCTTGAGGATCCTCTTGAGCGCGGCGCGATCTCGCGCGGCGGCGACGACGCGATCGACCAGCGCGGGGCGCGGCTGAAATCGCGTGCGCATCTCGAGCTGCTTCCTCGAGAGCCGAAGGCGTGGCGGCTCGTCGCCCGTCGTCACTTCGAGCGTGACGCTCGGCGGCGACGGAAGGTCGACGTCGGTCTGCACGGCGGCGACGCCCTCCTCCACGACGGTCGCGTCGGCGAACTTCGGCGCGCACGTGATCGCGCCCGACGCGTCGACGAACCCGTACTGCATGCGCGCGCTGTCGGTCTTGCCGACGCGGCGATGTCCGCCCGCGAGCGCGTCGATCGTCTGGTATTCCATCGGCAACACGAGCGCGCCGCTCGCGTCGCACAAACCGAACGGGCCGTGAGCCGACGCGCCCACGCGCGCAGTTCCTCCGTCGAACGCGGCCGCGAGCACGAACGCATCGAACACGCGCGCGCCGCTCGCGTCGATGCACTCGGCGCGCTCCGATCCCGCGCGCCACACGAACGCGCGCCCCTCCGCGAACGACGTCGCGCCCGCGAGATCGATCGGGATCGCGACGCGCCCGCTCGGATCGACGAAGCCGAAGCGATCGCCTTTCTTCACGAGCGCGAGCCCGCCGGAGAAATCGTTCGCCGCGTCGTACTCGGGCGCGATGACGATCTCGCCGCGTCGATCGACGAAGCCGAGCTTGTCGTCGATGCGCGCGACGGCGCGATCGTCGTGGAAAAAGTCCACGCCGCGGAATTTGAAATCGACGACGGGCTTGCCCGTCTCGTCGCAGAACCCGGCGAGCCCGCCCTTCACGACGCGAATCCATCCGTCGGGGCCGATGGCGATGCCGTCGAGCTCCGCAGGGACGATCATCACCCCGTCGACGCGCATCGCGCCCCAACCTTTTTCCGTGCGCACGATGGTAAGCGGCCACTTACGCGTGAAGTTCTTCACCTCGAGGAACGTGGGCTCGATCGCGACCTCGCCGCGCGGCGTGAGAAATCCCCAGCGACCGTTCACCTTGAACGCCGCGCGCTCGTGAAACGACGGCCACACTTGCTCGAAGATCGGATCGAAGACGAAGTTCGCCTCGCGATCGATCATCCCCCATGAGTCGCCGACGCGGACGTTGGCGACGCCGTCGTGGAACGTGAACGCCGCGTCGAAGCGGCTCGTGGGCGTGAGCGGAACCGCGAGCGAGCCGTCCGGGTGAACGAACTGCCAACCGAAGCGCGAGGTCATCGCGCGCTACGCTAACTCATGCGGCTTCGCGCGTGATCACGTCGAACGTGCGCTCGTCTTTGCCGCGGCGAACGACGATCGCGAGCTTCGATCCGGGCGCCTCGCGCGCGAGCGCGCGCAAGAGACCGTCGATGGACGCGACGTCGCGGCCGCTCGCGGACTTGATTACGTCTCCCTGCGCGAGTCCCGCGGCCTCCGCCGGGCTCCCCTTCTCGACGGACACGACGAGCACGCCGCCCGCCGCGTGACGCGACTCGCGAACGCTCTGACCTTGAATCCCGAGGTACGCGCGGCGCACGCGCCCGTCCGCGAGGAGCTTCGGCACGACCCAGTTCACGGTCTCCGAGGGAATCGCGAAGCTCATGCCCTGCGCGAACGCGATGATGGCGGTGTTCACGCCGACGAGGTGTCCGCGAAAATCGACGAGCGGACCGCCCGAGTTTCCTGGATTGAGCAACGCGGTGTGCTGCACGAGGTTCTCGACGAGCCGTCCGTCGACGCCGCGCAGCGAGCGACCCGTCGCGCTCACGACGCCCGCGGAGACGGTCGAGTCGAAGCCGAGCGGGTTGCCGATCGCGACGACGAGCTGACCGCGCACGAGATCTTTTTCGCCTCCGATCTTCACGTGCGTGAGGTCGGACGCGGGCAACCGCACGACCGCGAGATCCGTCGCGCGATCGCCGCCGACGGGTCGCGCTTCGAGGGTCCGCCCGTCGTGAAGCGCGACTTCCACGCGACCCGCGCCGCTCACGACGTGCGCGTTCGTGAGCACGTAACCGTCCGGCGCGATGACCATCCCGCTCCCCGCGCCCTGTCCGAATCGTCCACGGCGCCCCACGGAAAGGCTGACCACGGAGGGTCCGACCGTGTCGACCGCCCCTACCACCGCGCGCGAATATGCGTCCAATGCCGATCCTTCGTGATCCATGCTCGAACGGTAAGACCGCGCACGTTCGTGTCAGCCTGGTCGTTTGGGCGGTTTTTGGGTAACGTCCCGCGCCATGAAAAAAGTCGTGGCGTGGCTTTCGGTGCTTTCGGGTGTGTGCGCGATCGCGTTGAGCGTGCCGCTCACGGGATGTGACACGGGCTCGTGCAACTACACGAGCAAGTGCACCAACGATCCCGCGCCGACGCCGGACGACATCACGCTCTGCCAGAACCGTCAGAACGATCCGAACTGCGGCGGGAAGTACGGCGACTACCTCGCGTGCATCCAGGCGCACCAAACGTGCACCGAAACCGGCATCACGGATCAGACGATCACGAACGGCACGTGCGGAGAGCAGTTCGCCGCTTGGCAGGACTGCTACTACGGCATCGACGGCGGGGCGTACGCGGACGCCGCCGGCGAGTGATCGCGGCTCGGCCGCGATGACGAACGGCCCGTACATTCCGCCGAGCGCGAAGCTCCGCGAGCTCACGCCCGGCCCGCTCATCCTCGGAACGATCCTCGGCGTCGTCTTCGGCGCGTCGTCGCTCTACCTCGTGCTCAAGGTCGGGCTCACGGTGAGCGCGTCGATTCCCGTCGCGGTCATCTCGATCACGCTCTTTCGCATCCTGAAAAAATTCGGCCTGAAAGACGCGACCATCCTCGAGAACAACATCGTGCAGACGGCGGGATCTGCCGGCGAGTCGATCGCGTTCGGAATCGGCGTCACGATGCCCGCGATCATGATCTTGGGATTCGATCTCGAGATCACGCGCGTCGCGCTCGTCGCGGTGCTCGGCGGATTGCTCGGAATCCTGATGATGATCCCGCTGCGCCGCGCGCTCATCGTGGATCAACACGAGACGCTGAAGTACCCCGAGGGCACGGCGTGCGCGGAAGTCCTGAAAGCGGGCGCGAGCGAAGAGAGCATCGAAGCCCACCTCCAAGGCCTCGAACATCGCCAACTCGAGACGTCCATCAGCCGAACGAAAGAAGCCGGGGAAGGCAGCGGGACCATCTTCGCCGGCTTCGGAATCGGCCTCGTCTACAAGGCCGCGATGGAGGCGTTCAAGGCGTGGAAGGACACGCCGGAAAAAATCTTCGGCGCGCCGATGCCGGGCGCGTCCGTGAGCGGCGAGATTTCACCCGAGCTCCTCGGCGTCGGATACATCATCGGGCCGCGCATCGCCTCCGTGATGTGCGCGGGCGGCGTCCTCGCGTACCTCGTGCTCATTCCGATGATCAAGCTCTTCGGGAGCGCGCTGCCCGAACCGCTCGCGCCCGGTCACGAGCTCATCTCGAAGATGGGGCCGGACGAAATTCGCGGCGCGTACGTTTTGTACATCGGCGCGGGCGCGGTCGCGGCCGGCGGCATCATCTCGCTCGCGCGATCGATCCCCACGATTTGGCACGGGCTCAAAGGCGGGCTCGCCGATTTGCGCCGCGGACAAAAGGAAGACTCCGCTCCGCACGCGCTGCGAACCGAGCGGGACCTGCCGATGCGCGTCGTGCTCTGGGGATCGCTCGGGCTCGTCGTCGCGATCGTCGTCGCGCGTCCGCTTCACATGAACGTGCTCGGCGCGATCTTGATCGTGCTCTTCGGATTTCTCTTCGTCACGGTGAGCTCGCGCCTCACGGGCGAGATCGGATCGTCGTCGAATCCGATCTCGGGCATGACCGTCGCGACGCTTCTCCTCACGTGCCTCATTTTCCTCGTGCTCGGCTGGACGGGGCCCGGTTACTACGTCACGGCGCTCTCGGTCGGCGCGATCGTGTGCATCGCGGCGTCGAACGGCGGAACGACGTCGCAGGATTTGAAGACGGGTTACCTCGTCGGGTCGACGCCGCGCGCGCAGCAGATCGCGATTTTGGTCGGCGCGCTCGCGTCCGCGCTCGTGCTCGGTCCGATCCTCTTGAAGCTCAACGACGCGGCCACCGTGTACGTGCCCGCGGCGCAAGCCGAGATCGCGGAGACCGCGCACGTCGATCCGCACGCGCTCACGGTGCGCGAAAAGCTCACCGGGCCGCAAGCCGCGCAAGATCAAAACGAGTACCTCGTCTGGAACAACCAAGACGAATCGCTGGGTCCTCCCGGAAAATACCTCGTCGATCGAGACGGCAAGCCGAAGTACCTCGTCGATCCGGGAATCAACGGAACGCACGCGACGCGACCCGACGGAACGAAGGTGACGAAGTTCGACGCGCCGAAGGCGACGTTGATGAGTTACATCATCAAAGGGATCTTGAACCGGCAGCTCCCGTGGGGGTTCGTGCTGCTCGGCGTGATGATCGCGGTCGTGCTCGAGATGAGCGGCATCCCGTCGCTCGCGTTCGCGGTCGGCGTGTATCTGCCGCTCTCGTCGTCGACGCCGATCTTGGTGGGCGGCGCGGTGCGCTGGCTCGTCGACAAGTACACGAAGACGAAGCTGCCGAAGAACGCGACCGAGGAGGAAGTCAACGCCGAGGGAGACAAGAGCGCGGGCGTGCTCATGGCGTCGGGCTACATCGCGGGCGGCGCGATCGCGGGGATCGTCATCGCGTTCTTCGCGGGCGTGCTCTCCGACTTTCAAAACAAGGTGGACGCGTGGGCGACCGTGCACAACCCGTTCTACGCCGGCGCGTGGTCCGATGCGCTCTCGCTGATTCCGTTCGCGCTCCTCACGGTGTTTCTCTGGGCGACGGGTCGAGAGCTCGTGTTGCGGCGATCGTGATCACACGACGTCCACGAGCCACACCTCCTCGCCTCCCGCCGCGCAACGCACGACGATCGACGCGATCCCCGGACGCATCGCGGTGACCTCGACCGTCGTGTCCTTTCGCGTCCAGTGAAAGTTGCTCAGCGAGACGATGCCCGCTTGCACCACCGACCAACTCCGCGCGTGCGCGTCGTGGATGTGGAGCGTCTTGTGAGCCCCGAAACGAAGGACGATGTGGTGCACGAGCGCGGGAGGCGTGGATGCTTGCAAGGCGAGCGCGGCGACGAGCGCGACCATGCGCTCCATGGAGCAACGCGCGTGCCGCGCGCAAGTGCGTGAAGCGGCGGCGGCGCGCGGCGCCCGTTTGCCAACGTGTCACCGCGAGCGGCTCCTCGTGCACGTTCTGTCGGCGCGCTAGAACACGCGAACGCGCGACAAGAGCGCGGCGACCTTCGCGTTCGTGCGGCACGCCATCACGGGGCCGATGAGCTTTTGCATCGCGGCCTGCGTGCGGGCGCCGTAGCGCGCGCGGAGCGCGTCGCGTTGCGCGTCGGTGAGCTTCTCGTTGGCTTCGCGCGCTCGTTGGAAGAGCGTCTCGTTGTCGTCGAGCATCTTGGTGAGCTTGTCGCCCATCGCGTCGCAGTCGGAGCGGTTCATCACCGCGACCGTCGCGGCGCGCTCGAGCACGACGACGACCTTCGCCGCGAGATCGCTCGCCGCATCCGCGCGCGCGGGAGGTGCGAACGCGACGATCGAGAGCGCGAGCGCGAACAGAATCCGCCGCATCCGCTCATGGTACGATCGCGTCGGATGCGCGCCCTTCTTTTTGTTGCGCTCGGCGGCGTCGACTCCAAAAGCGTGGCGCCGATCGACGATCTCGCGCAGGCGGTGAGCGTCGGACGATCCGCGCTCGCGCGCCTGGTCGGACCCTGATGCTCCTGCCCGAGCACGTGATCGCACAGCGGCGCGGCGGATCGCTCGTGCTTCGCGCGTTCGACGCGGGGGCGCGCGCGCGCGCGGAGAAGATCGCGAGCGAGCTCGTCGCGATCGCGAAGAGTCACGTCGGTGCGTCGCGCGGCGAGCTCGAGGCGGCGCTCGCGTCGGCGGACGTGGACGCGCGCGACGTGAAAGTCAAAGCGGGCATCGCCAAGCTCGTCCTCGATCGGTGCGCGTTCGACGCGGAGCCCGAGTGGCTCGCGCGCGTGGGATCTCCCGAAGCCCTCCGCGCGGAGATCTTTCGGCGCGCCACGATCGAGCGGCGTGAGCATGGGCACGTCGATCGCGTCCGTCTCATCGCGGAGAGCGCCACCGCGCACGGCGTCGCGACGGACGCGCTCGAGCGCGCGCTCTACGCGGACCTCAAGGCGTCGCACCCCGTCGTCGCGGCTCCCGACTTCGCGCCGCGCGCGCTCGCGGACGCGTTCGGCCGCGGACAAGCGCAAGCGGTCCTCTTGCGCGCGGAGCGCGTCGTCGCGCGCGTCACGTGCAGCTCCCCGAGCGCGCTGCGCGCGATCTTCCGCGCGCTCAAGTTCCATCAGCTGCTCTTCACCGCGATGCGCGACGGCGACGCGCACGTGATCGGAATCGACGGACCGCTCTCGCTCTTCGCGTCGGGCACGAAATACGGACCGCGCCTCGCGATGGTGCTCCCCGCGCTCGAGGCGTGCGACTCGCTCGCGCTCGAAGCGATCGTGCGCTGGGGCAAGGAGCGGACGCGTCTCGTCTTCAAGCACGAGCACCACGCGACGAACGTGGCGCACGAAGAAGCGCCTCTGCCGGACGAAGTGGAGTCGCTGCGCGCCGCGCTCGTCCACGGAGGGTTCGGCGTGCGAACGAAGCGGAGCGACGCGATCCTCACGCTGCCCGGCGTCGGAACGTGCGTGCCGGATCTCGAGCTCACCGACGCGCGCGGTCGCGTTTGTTACGTCGAGGTGCTCGGCTTCTGGAGCCGCGAAGCGGTGTGGCGCCGCGTCGAGCTCGCTCAGCGCGGGCTCGGCGCGCGCGTCGTGTTCTGCGTGAGCTCGCGGCTTCGCGTGAGCGAGGAGGTCTTGCCCGAGGAACTGCCGAGCGCGCTCTACGTGTACAAAGGCGCGCTCTCCGCGCGCGCCGTCGCCGATCGCGCGAAGACGCTCTTCGAGCGCGACGTGGGTTAGCTCGCGGCGCGCTCTTCGCGCATCGTCTCCGCTTCGAGGCTCGGCGTCGAGAGCGGCGACGGCTCGGCGACGAAACGCGCGACGAGATCCGCGAGCGCTTGCGCCGCTTCGTCCGCGCGCGAATCGGTGATGACGTCGAGCGCGGCTTCCATCTCGCGCGCCGACGCGAAGCGATCGCTCGCGTCGCGCGCGAGCCCGCGCGCGAAGAAGGCGTTCCACGCTGTCGACACGTCCGCGCGCGGGACGGGCGGCACGCTCGTCTGCGTGACCGCCATGAGCGTCGCCGCGGGGTTGTCGCGCGCGAAGAGACGCCTTCCCGCGAGGAGCTCCCACAAGACGACGGACGCCGCGAACAAATCCGTCGCGAGCCCGAGCGGCCGTCCGTCGATTTGCTCCGGCGCCATGTACGCTTCGTGCCCCGCGATCGTGCGCGTCGTCGCGCCCTCCACCTTGCCGCCGACGATCTCGATGACGCGCGCGATCCCGAAGTCGGTGACCTTCACCTCGCCGATCTTCGACACCAAGATGTTCTGCGGGCAGACGTCGCGGTGGAGGACGTGGAGCACGTTGCCGGAAGCGTCGCGCAGACCTTCGTGCGCGTGCTGGAGGCCGCGCAGGATCGAGCGCGCGACGTGACCGACGACGCTCGGTGAAAGCGTGACCTTCGCGTGGTGAGCGCGCGCGACGAGCTTCGAGAGCGGGAGACCATCGACGAACTCCATCGCCATGAAGAACGTGTCGCCGTGACGACCGAAGTCGTGGATCGTGACGACGTTGGGATGCGCGAGGCGCGCGCCGAGCTCGGCCTCCGATCGAAACGCGGCGACGAGCTCGGGATCGCTCGCGAGCGCCGCGTGCAGTTGCTTGATCGCGACGCGCCTCTCGAACCCACCCTCCGGGCAATAGACCGCTTCGTGCACCGACCCGCTCGCGCCCGCGCCGATCTTCTTCACGAGGCGATACTTTCCGAAGAGCTCCTCGCTGCGCACTTGCGCCTCGGCGCGTCCGATCGCGCCGCGCAGCTCGCGCGCGAGGAGCGTGCCGAGGACGCCGGCCGTGATGAGCGAGAACGCGCGCGACAGCTGCATCGCGGGATCGAAGAGGATCAAATGCGCGGGCCCGTGCGGCACCGCGCGCTTCACGAACGCGAAGTACACGCCAAGGTAACTCGCAGCACCCACGACGGACACGACGAGCGGCGCGAGCGTCTGCAATCGCACGACCCACGCGACGACGAGCGCGAACACGAGCGGCGGCACCCACGACGCGAGCGCGTACGGCGCGCCTTGCGTGAAGAACAAAGTCGCGAACGCCACCCACGGGAGCATCCCTTCGATCGCGACGACCACGACCGGCGTGCGCTTCGCGAGTGGACGCACGCGCAGCCACGCGATGAGCGCGAGCGCGAGCACGAGGACCGCCGCGGCGCAGATCGCCATCGGGAACCCGAGCTGCGGCGAGGTCGTGAACGCGATGACGAGCGCGAGCGCGAGACCGAGCCCTGCGAGGATCACCCATCCGATCGCGATGACGCGCTCGAGCCGTCGGAGCTGGACGTCGATGGCTTGCGCGAGCGGCGCGCGAAGCGAGGTCGGATCATCCATCGCGCTTCTCTTTCGAAGCGTACGCGCTGTGCTCGCGGCGCCTGTCGCTCGTGCGCGTTTCGACCGTGTCGCGGGTGACGAGCTCGTAGAGGATCGCGCGCTTGCCTTCGCGCGGACGGAGCACGCGTCCGAGGCGTTGAACGTGCTCGCGCACCGAGCCGCTCCCCGAGAGCACGACGGCGACGTTCGCGTCGGGCACGTCGACGCCTTCGTTGAGCACGCGCGACGTGACCACCGCGCCATACGTCCCGTCGCTGAGCCCGCGCAAGATCGCGCTCCGCTCCTTCACCTTCGTTTGGTGCGTGATGCACGGAAGGAGGAACTGCCGCGAGACACGGTACGCGGTCGCGTTGTCTTGCGAAAAGACGATCATGCGATCGCGCGCGTGCGCCGCGAGGAGGTGCTCGAGCCATTTGAGCTTCGCTGGCGCGGTGAACGCGAGCTCGCGTTGTCGACGGTACGAGGCCATCGCGGCGCGCCCCTCCGCCGAGCGCGACGCGTGCATCACGAACTCGCCCCATCCGCGGGGATCGCTCATGCGAATTCCGTGGCGTCGCACGAAATCGAGGTAGCTCGCGCGCTCGCGCTCGTACTCTTCGCGCTCCTCGGGCGCGAGCTCCACCTCGACGCGCTCCGTGTCGTAGTCGGCGAGGTATTTCCCCGCGAGCTCGACGATGTCGCGGCGATAGACGATCGGTCCGACGAGCTCGTCCAAGATCGCGTCGCGTCCGTCGGTGCGCTCGGGCGTCGCGGTCAAGCCGAGCCGATACGGCGCGAGGCACGAACGCGCGGCGAGCGCGTACGCTTCGCTCGGCAAGTGGTGGCACTCGTCGAACACGACGAGACCGAACTTCGCCCCGAAGCGCTCCATGTGGATGTGCGCGGAGTCGTACGTCGTGACGGTGAGCGGCGCGATGGAGTGGTCCCCTCCTCCGACGACGCCGACTTCGATTCCGAACGTCGCCGACAAAAGATCGTACCACTGCCGCACGAGATCGAGCGTGGGCGCGACGACGAGCGCGGTGCGTTTTTTTTCTTCGATCGCCATCACCGCGACGTGCGTTTTGCCCGCACCCGTCGGCAACACGACGACGCCGCGTCCGCGCGCCTTGATCCACGCGTCGAGCGCCTCGCGTTGATACGGCCGTGGCTCGCGGTGAACGCGCGCGCCGTGCTGCAGGTCCCCGTAGTTTCGTGCGCGGTCTTCGTATGCGATCTTCTCGCGCACCAGCCAGCGGACGAGATCCGCGTACGACGACGCGGTCGCGCGGTGCGCGCCGGCGCGCGCGTCCCACGACACGAAGGGCGGCATGGGGAAATCTTGCGGGAGGTTTCGCGCTTCGATCGTTCCGCCGTCGAAGCGAATCGTGACGGCCGCCTGCGGGACCGTGACCGTCACAGGTCGTGACGTTCGACGCCGCTGATGTGCACGCGGCAAATCCCGAGCGGGCGCGACGCGACGTCGAAGACCGGCTGATGACAGCGGTCGCAGATGAAGAGCGAGTGCTCGAAATCCTCCGGCCGCGTGATCGCGTCGACCGCGACGAGCGACAGCGCGCGGTCGACGAGCGTCATGCGCGCACGTGCGCGTGGACGAACGAGATCGCCCTCACGCCCGACGAGCTCCGTGTCGAGCGCGAGCTTCGTGAACGCCGACGCGCCCTCCGGCGACATCAATTCGCGCAGCACGCCGAGCACGTCGCGACGCATCGACTCGAGGATCGACGCGATGCGATCTTCGTTCACCGTGTCGTTCGCCGCGCGGAGCGCGGAGTTGATCGACGGCGGCGCGACGTCGTAATCGGACGCCGTGCCGCTCACCGCGAGGTGGCGGTAAGGTCCGGCGAGCCAACGCGCGAGCTCGGTCTTTCCCCAACCGACGTGCGCACCGACGACGAGCCGAAGGTACGCGCGCCGGCACGCGTTCGCGAGCTCGACCTCCGTGAGCTCTCCGACCTCACCGAAAGAAAGCACCACGTCGTCGCGTGACATCGGGCGGCTTTATCGAAAACTTCCGCGCGGAGCGCAAGAGGCTCGATCGAAAATCACGAGCGACCGCGAGGTCGGCGCGTCCCGATCACGCAGCGCGCTATGCTTCGGAGGGTGCGACGGCTTCGAAAGATCACGACGTGGATCGCGCTTGTTTTGGCTGGGATCGTCGCGCTTCGCGGGGGCTGGCATTACGCCGTACGCGACGACGCGCGCGCGCTCGTCGAGGGTCGCGCCGAGGCTGAGCTCGTCGCGCGCCGAAATTATCTCGGTTCGCACATCGCGAGCGCCGCGAGCGCGCTCGCACCGAGCGATTCGCAATTCTCCGGCGAGTGGAGCATCGTCACGCTCGCGATGACGGCGATGGCTGCCGCGAACATCGGCTTCGAGCACTCGGACACGGTGCCCGACGATGTCGCGCTCGTCGCGCGCTGCGCGGAGCTCGCGCAAAAGAAGGAGGCTCGCGCGTTCGACGCGAATCGATGGGGCGACGATCCGATCGACGCGATGAACGGACCGAACGCGCACGCGGGCTACCTCGCCTACCTCGCGATCGTGCTCGAAGCACACCGCTTGCTCGGCGGAAAAGACGCGGCGCTCGCGAAGCTCGAGAAAGACGTCATCGACGCGCTCGCCGCGAAGCTCGCAAGCGCGCCGACCGCGCTCGTTGCGACGTATCCGAACGAGACGTACGTCGCGGACAACGCGGTGGTGCTCGCGGCGCTCGCGTTGGCGGACGTCGGGCGCGGCGCGCGCGCGTCGGGCGCCGCGCTCGCCGCGAAGGCGCCGCGCGCCGCGCTCCTCGCGAAAACGATCGCGACGTGGCGCGCGACGTTGATCGATTCGGACACGCACGTCCTCGTGTTCGAGCCCCGTTCACGCGATGGTGGACGCGCGCGCGCGTCGGGCGCCGCGCTCGCCGCGATGATGCTCGCGTACGTCGACGACGCGTTCTCGAAGGAGCAAGCGGAAGCGCTCGCGCACTTCGACGACGAGGTCTTTCATCTGTTCGCCGCGGTCTGCGAGACGCCGTCCTGCGCGGGCGCGGGTGACGTGGACTCGGGACCGCTCGTGCGCGGCGCGAGCCCATCCGCAACGGGTTTTTCGATCGCGCTCGCCAAGCGCGCCGGTGACGAAGCGCGGCTCGGCCGCTTGCTCTCGACCGCGGAGTGGGCGGGAATCACGTTCTCGTGGAGCGGGCAGCGCCGTTATCTGCTCGCGCCGCTCGTCGGCGACGCGATCGTGCTCGCGGCGAAGAGCGCGCGCGCGTGGGACGTGCGATACCTTTGAACATCGTGAACGCGCGCCCGCGGCTCAGGCCCATCGAGACGATCGTCGTCCCCGACAAGAAGCACGGCAAAGTCCTCGTGCTCCGCGACACGCAGGGCGTCGCGCGCGGTCACGCGGTGCTCCCGCCCGCGCTCATCCCGATCGTCGCGCGCTTCACGGGGAACAAAACGTGCGCGCAGATCGCACGCGAAGCGTCACGCGAGCTCGGCGCGGAGATCGACACCGAGACCGTCGAGCGGATCGCGCGCGAGCTGGACGAAGGGTTGTTCCTCGAGGGCGACACGTTCGCGCGCGCGATGGAGGACGTGCGGCGCGAGTTCGCGGCGTCGCCGGTGCGTCCGGCGTCGCACGCCGGCGGCGCGTACCACGGCGACCGCAAAAAGCTTGCACAATACATCGATCACGATTGCGTCGAGAAATCCCGGGCGACACGCTTGGATTCGCGCGACGATTCTGGGCCGATGCGCGCGCTCGTCGCGCCGCACATCGATCCGTGGCGCGGCGCGATCGGATACGGACACGCGTACGGCGCGCTCGGCGCGTCGCTCGCGAAGGACGCACGCGTGGACACGTTCGTGATCCTCGGGACGTCCCACGCTCCGATGCGCGAGCCGTTCGCGCTATGCCGAAAAGGTTACGACACGCCGCTCGGCGAGATGCCCGTCGACGAAGCGTTCGTCGACGAGCTCGCGCGCGCGTGCGACTTCGATCCGTACGCCGATCTCCTCAACCACAAACGCGAGCACTCGATCGAGTTTCAGGCGGTCTACTTGCGTCATGCGCTCGGCGCGCGCGAGGCGCGCATCGTGCCGATCCTCGCGGGCCTCGGCGACGAACAATCGACGCGCCGCACGCCGCGCACGACGGACGCGGTGGCGCGCTTCCTCGACGCGCTCCGCGATGGCATCGCGAAGCGCGACGGACGCGTCGTCGTCGTCGCGGGCGCGGACATGGCGCACGTCGGTCCGCGCTTCGGCGACGCGAAGCCGCACGATCGGGAGAAACGCGCCGCGCTCGAGAAGACCGATCGCGACTCGCTCGCGCACGCCGCCGCGCGCGACGCGCCCGCGTTCTGGGATCACGTCGCGCGCGATCTCGACGAGCGCCGCGTGTGCGGCCTCGCGCCGGTGTTCTCGCTGCTCGACGTGCTCCCGGAGGTCGCGCGCGGCGACGTTCTTCACTACGAGCAAAACGTCGACCCGGACGACGGAAGCATCGTGAGCTTCGCGTCGGTCGCGTTCTATGCCTCCAAGTCGATCAATTCGCTTGCAGGTAAGACCCGTTGAGGCCGTACGAAACCGTGCACGGGAGCGTGTCGTAGAGGCCGCCGTTCGCGCTGAGCTGATCGGCGCAGTTCGATCCGGCGACGGCCGAAAACGAGTACGTGAGCGTTCCGGTGAATCCGCTCGGCGCGTTCGTGCTGGTCGCGTCGATCGCGAGGGTGAGGCTGTCGTCGCGTTCCATCGTGCACGGTCCGGGCGCGCCGTCGAGCGTCGCGTCGACGTTACCGCCGCTCGACGCCGTCATGTTCACGGTGCCGTCGTCGATCTCGCCCGACAGGAGCGGAGATCCATCCATCGTGTTCCAGTAGAGCAACGGCGTCTCGCGCGAGAGCTCCACGTTGAAGTTCCACGGCGAGGGCGCACCGAGCCCCGCGCCGCACGTGTTGCCCGTGAGCGTGCCCGCAGTCGAGTAGATGCCGAGCACTTGTCCCGGCATCCCGCAGTGCGTGAGGACGAACATGCCTATCGCCGCAACCGACGCGGCGAACAAACGCGAGCGGAGCTTCATGACGCTCATCCACCACAAGCGCGCGCGCGCGGCCAAGTTCTTCGCCATGCGATGACGAGACGTGTGTCAATCCCGCTCGACGTCAAGTCAGCGCCCACACGACGGAGCGGGAGACCGGGTTCGAACCGGCGACGTCCACCTTGGCAAGGTGGCACTCTACCTCTGAGTTACTCCCGCGTTCTTCGACCGACGATCACTGGGCTTGTCCGCTGACGAACGCGCGTCGAATCACGGCGCCACACTCCGCCGATTCGATGTATGCGTTCGCGTCGAGCGAATAGCGCGCCAAGATTCCGTAGTACGTCTTCGTCGCGTCGATCCACGGATAGAAACCGAACGCGCCCGGACTGCTGAACGCGCCGTCGCCCGTCGTCGGATCGTCTTCGACCCAATGCGCGTACGAGTAGTGCCACGCGGCGGGCGCGGGGCTGTACACGGCGGTCGGGCACGACGACGGGAGCGTGCACACGGCGTTCACGCCGAGCGCATCGTGAATCGCCAGCGTGCTCGAGAGAATTTTTCGGAGGAACGCCGCGTAGTCCGACGCGGACGTGTGGATGCCCGCGGCGAGCTGCGGCGACGAATACGTGAACGTGAGCTCGCTTCCGACCATCGTCTTCATCTCCGCCGCGAGCGCGTCGTCGTCGTCGTCGCCCAAGCCGAGGTTGATCGCGTAATTCTGAAAGTGGCCGCCGCCGTAATCGAACATGCCGACGTCCGCCGCGGTGAACGTCGCGTTGCTGCCTTGCGAGAAACAATCGGCGACCGTCGTCGACGTGAGACACGACGCGTACTCGAAGCTCACGTAGCCGCTCAGCATGCGCATCGCGTTGCCGTCGAGATCTTGGAAGTCGTGCGAGAAGCGCTGCACGACGTACGCGCCGAACACGAGCTTCGACGCGGACGCGATGTCCATCTCGGTGGTCGCGCCGTAGAGCGAGCCGACTTGTCCGCTCAGCAGCGCGCCGTTTTTGTCGCCGATCTCCCAGTAAAAATTCGGGAGCGTGTTGCAGAGCGCGTCGTTCGCGATCGTCTGGTCGATCGCGTTCGCTTTCTCGCCGAGCGTGTCGGCGCTCGCGTCGACCGATGCGTCCGAGCTCTCCGGCGACGTTCCGCACGCGATCGCGGCGGCGCACGCGAGAACGAACGCTCTCATCGCCTTGAGCATAGCGCCCCGCGATCGCCGCGCTGATATTGATTTTTTCAATGTCAGCATTGATTTTATCAATACTCGGGTTTATGAAAGAGATGCGTGCGACGCCAAGCACCTTCTCACTGTCCGGTGTGCGCGGAGCCTCTCCGCATCGCGCGGCTCGAGTGCGACGCATGTCACACGGCGATCGAAGGCGACTTCGACAACGGTCGCCTCGGACGCCTCACGCGCGAGCAGCTCGCGTTCGTCGAGGTGTTTCTCGAGTGCCGCGGAAAAATCAAGGACGTCGAAGAGCGCCTCGGGCTCTCCTACCCGACCGTCGTCGCGCGGCTCGAGCAAGTCGTCGAAGCGCTCGGCGCGCCCTCGCGCGCGGCGGCGCCCAACGCGCTCGACGACGTGCTCGGCGCCCTCGCGCGCAAAGAAATTTCCCCAAGCGAAGCCGCCAAGCGGATCCGGAGGAAGAAACCATGAAGCATCATCCCCATCATCACGAGCCGCACGATCGCACGCACTCCGTCGCCGAACGCTTCGCGCGCCGCGATCACGACGCACGCACGCGTTGGTCGCTTCCGCTCGCAGAGCATCCGCGTCTCGAGCTGCAAACCGAAATCGCGCGCATGCGCGTCGTGCCCGTCGAGAAAGGCGAAGCGCCGTGGCTCGAAGTCGTGTGCGATCATCCGCACGTCGCGCCGCGCGTCGAGGTCGAGGGCGCAGGCGGCGTGACGCGCGTCCACGTGAGCGGCGCGTGGGGCGGCGATCCGAGTTGGTGGAGCGGGCCGTGGTGGGACTCGGCGTTCTGGGAGAAGAAGTTCTGGAAGAAGGCGTTTCGCACGCTCGTCGTCGCGCACGTGCCGCGCGACGTGCAGGGACGAATTCGATCGAACGCCGCGAAGCTCCACGTCGAGCATCTCGTCGGCTGCGAGCTCTCGATCGAAACCGACGCGGGCGCGGTGTCGATCGAAGACGTGTCCGGTCGGCTCTCGCTCTCGACGCAAGCGGGCCGCATCGACGCGATTCGCGTCGCGGGCGCGATCGACATCGCGACGAGCGCGGGCGCGGTGAACGCGGAGATCCTCTCGCTCTCGCCGGGCACGCACCGCATCCGCACGAGCGTCGGCGCGGTGCGCCTCGAGCTCGCGAAGGGAATGCCGGTGCGCGTCGCGGCGCGCACGACGATGGGCGCGACGCGCGTGGATTTTCCGGTGACCGACGACGCGGCCGCGGAGCTCGACATCGAAGCCGAGCTCGGCGCGATCCGCGTCACCGAATCATCGCGTCACTACGACGCGAACGTCGCCGCCGCGGGCCCCTACCGAACGCCCTCTCCGCCCGTCGAGAGCGCGCCGCGCGACAGCGAAGAAATCGAGCGCATCCTCGAGCGCGTCGCGAGCGGTGAGCTCGCGCCGGAGGCCGCTCGCGATCTGCTCCGCGCGCTCGGCGTGACCTGAGCGATCAATACGGATTGTCCGTCGCGCCGGAGGGCGCCGTGTGCGGATGACCGTGCGCGTGCACGCCGCCGTCGTTGTGGTGGTGGCGTCCACCGTCGCTCGCGTCGTGACCTGCGTCGTGCGGCGCCCCGCCCGCGTCGTTCACGATCTCGACCGTGAGTGGCTCGCTCGACGCGCTCGTCGTCGGCTCCGCGCTCGGTGCGGTCGTCGCGCTGGGCTCCGCGCTCGGCGCGCTCGGTGCGATCGTCGCGGTCGGCGCGCTCGCGCTGACGACCGGCGCGCTCGACGCGGACGATGCCGCGGGGCCCGGAAAAATCGCGTCGCGAAACATGTAGATTGCAGCACCAACGCACGCGATCACGACGACCAGCACGATCCACTTGAGCACGCCGCCGCCGTGCTCGCGCTCGGGCAGCTCGCGCGGCACGGGAGGCCCCGGCTCGTCCGCTTTCGGCGCCGCGACCGCCGCTGCGACCGCGGGCGCAGCGGGCTTCGCGGGCTCCTCCTTTAAAGGAGCAGGCTCCGGTTCCGGCGGCTCGTGCTCGGTGGGCTTCGCCGGCGTGGGAAGCTCCTCTTCTTTCGTCGGCTCTGGTTCCTTCGCGGCCACGGGCTCTTTCGGCGCGGCTTCCGTCGGCGCGGGCTCCGGCTCGGGCGGAGGAGCGGGCGGCTCGTCGGGCCACGAGAGCTCCTTCTCGCGCGGCTCGGGCGGCGCGATGCCGAGCATCGTGCGCTCGCGCGACTTCGCCACCGGACGCGGCTCGTCGACTTTCGACGCTTCGACTTTCGGCACTTCGATCTTCGCCGGTGGTGTTGGCGCCGCGATGCCGAGGATCGTTCGCTCGCGGACGTTCTTCTTCAACCCGACGAGTCGATCGATCGCGAGCAGCGCTTCGTTGTCGACGTCGATGAACTTCACGCCCATCCCCGCCGGCAGGTCCCCCTGCGCCATGTCGCGGACCCAAATCACGCGTCCCATTCCCGCGATCGTCGCTCCGGCTTCGGTGCGGATCTCGACGTCGACCATCTTGCCGACCGGGAGCTGCATCGAAGACGCGACGAACAACCCGCCGCGTCCGACGTTGCCGAGATCGCCTTCGACGGTTTTGTCACCCGCGGCGTCGGTGAGTGCGACCTTGGCGGACGCGTGTCCACGCGCGGCGGTGCGACGTTCGGGCGTCATGCGTGCGGATCATATATCATCGACTCATGGCGGCGCGATTTCGGGGATGGGCGGGCGTCATCGCGGCATGCGCCGTGACGGCGGCGTGCGGGGGTGGGTCGTCTTCGCAAAACGACGGAGGAGTCGACGCCGCGCCGAGCGACGCAACGACGTCGCCGGACACGCCGAGCTCAAATGACGCGCAGAGTGACTCGTCGCCGCAAGGTGACGGCGGCTGCTCGCTCGGCCAAACGGAGTTCCCGACGACGTCGGTGATTTATCAGGACATCTCGAGCGCGAGCATCGACTCGCAATGGACGAACGGCTTGGACCTCTCGCAAGTGATCGCGAACGGGTTCGGCGGACCGTTCCAGCTCGATCCGTCGTTCACGGTCAACTACGCCGACTCGTGCGTCGCGCGTCGATCGTTCACGGAACCAGAGAGCGCGCTGCCCGACTGCGACACCGCGCCGGTTCCGATTCCGGCCGGTGGCGCGACGGAGGGTTATCCGAACTACTACTGCGCGAACGCCGGCGACGATTGCCACTTGCTCGTCTACCAAGGCACGCGCCTCTACGAGCTCTACCAAGGCAGCATCACGGGCGGACAAGCGACGGGCGGAACGTTCACCGGATCGTGCCTCGTCGTGTGGGATCTCACGCACGATTATTGGCAGCCGGGCACGCCGTTCTCGCGCGGTGACGGATGCAACGGCGCCGACGCCGCGGACATGCCCATCGCGCCGCTCCTCCTGAAGAAGGCCGAGATCGCCGCGCACCAAATCAACCACGCGATGCGCTTCACGATCGGCAACAGCAAGATCGACAACACGTACTACGTCCACCCGACGACGCACCTCGGCGGCGCCGGCACGAACAAACTCCCTTACGGAACGCGCCTGCGTCTCAAGGCGAGCTTCGACGTGACGTCGCTCCCGAACGCCGAGGCGCAAGCCGTCGGCGTCGCGCTTCAAACGTACGGCATGTTCCTCGACGACGGCGGCAGCGAGAATTTCCTCTTCGTCTCCGCGACGACCGACATCACCGACGTCATCGACACGCACGATCTCGCCGCGCTCACCGCGGACAAGTTCGAGATGGTCGAAGGCGGCACGCGCTACAACTTCCACCAGCAGAACTGCACGCGCACGCCGATCACGAATTAGCGCGGCTCGCTCGTGGTCGAGCGTCTCATCGCGCGCCGCGAGCTTTCGCCTCACATCGCCTTGAGAAGCGCCATCGCTTGCGCGCGTGTGGGCGCGTCCATCGCGCCCTCGTGCGCGAATACGACGCTGCCGGACGCGTCGTAGAGGATCACGGTGCTCGTGCCGCGTTTCAGTCCGAGCGCGTTGCGAATCAAGCCCGTCCAATCGCAGTAAATCGGCACGCCGAGGGCCGTCGACTGTTCGCGGATCGCGCTCTTTACGAAACCGCGCGCCGGCCAATAGTCGTAACTCTGTACGTCCGCAACGGCCGCGAGCACGACGCGAGTGCTCGAAGGATTCGCGATCTTCGCCAGCTCGTTCTTGAAGGCCTGGTTTTGCGACGAGGAGGCGCGATCTTCGTAGACGAGCAAGAGCGCTCGATTGCCGACGCGTCCGACGTCGAACGCGCGATTCCACGCGTCCGTGAGGACGACGTTCGGGCGCGTGTCGCCGATTCGCGGGAGCGCGTTCGCAGACGCCGTCACGAGCGTCGCAGCGAGCACGAATCGATTCGCCCTCACGCGGCCCGCCGCTTCCTCTTCGCGACGCGACGAATCCATTTTTCGAAGTCGGCGTTGTCGCCTGCGACGAAACCGCGCGCCGCGCGCACGTGATCCTCGATGCTGTCGACGCCACGTCCACCGACCGCCCAGGGCGTCCGTCCGCACGCGGCGCCGTACGCTTCGACGAGCTCACGCGCGCGTTCGCGCTCGGGCGTCGTCGTGACCGACAGCGCGACGGCGCGTGGTCGCAGCGAAGCGACGGCGCGCGCCACCGCCTCGGCCGGCGTGCGCGCGCCGAGAAAAATCGGATGAAAACCCCACGTCGCGAGGCGCGCCGCAGTCGCCAACGCGCCCAGATCGTGATGCTCGTCGGCGAAGCACGCAACGAGCACCGGCACCGTCCCACCGGGCGCGAGGCGAACGAAATCGCGCAGCACGTTCCCGAGCTTCGTCGAGATCAAATGCTCCTGCGCGACGGACAGCTCTTGCGCCATCCACCTATCGCCAACGGCATGCAACGTCGGCACGATGACTTGATCGATGACGGCGAGCGCCGGTCCGAGGAACGCGAGCCGCCGCACTTCGCGCTCCAACGCGAGCTCGTCGAACGCGTCGACGGCGCGCAGCAGCGCGCGGACGGATTGGCCGAACGGCTCGCCGTCATCGCGTTTCGAAGTCTTTTTGGTTTCCTTCGCGATCGCGCGCGCCGCGTCTGCAGCCGCGAGGCCGCCGTCGCACAGCGCACGCATGCGCCGCACTTGTTCGAGCTCGCGCTCGCCGTACAGCCGATACCCGGACGTCGTGCGGCGCGGCGTCGGGATTTTGTAGCGGCGCTCCCACGCGCGAAGCGTCGGCTCGGGGACGCCCGTCATTTCAGCCATGACGGCGATTCGATACGGACCTTGACCCTGAGCTGCGCTCGACATGCCTTGTGCAAAACACTATACGAACCTTATGCAGAACGCAATCCGCGGACGTCGTGCAATCGTGATCGGCAGCGGGTTCGGTGGCCTCGCGGCGGCGGTCCGACTCGGCGCGCGAGGCTGGGAGGTGACCGTGCTCGAACGTGGTGCGCAGCCGGGCGGACGCGCGCGTGTGTTCCGCGACGGTGGCTTCACGTTCGACGCCGGTCCCACGGTCATCACGGCGCCCTTTTTGTTCGAGGAGCTTTGGCGATGCTGCGGTCGGTCGATGGCGGACGACGTCGATCTTAGGCCGGTCGACCCGTTCTACCGAATCCGCTTCGCGGACGGCTCGTTCTTCGATTACACGGGCGACGCGGCGCGCATGCGCGCGGAGGTCGAGCGCGTCGCGCCGAACGACGTCGAAGGCTACGAGCGCTTCGTCGTGATGAGCGAGCGGATCTTCAGCGTGGGCTTCGAGAGGCTCGCGCACGTACCGTTCGGGTCGTGGCTCGACATGGCGCGCATCGTTCCGGAGATGCTCCGGCTCGAGAGCTACCGCACCGTCCACGGGCTCGTCTCGCGCTTCGTCCAGAGCGACAAGCTTCGCCAGGTGCTCAGCTTCCATCCGCTGCTCGTCGGCGGAAACCCGCTCAGCACGTCGTCGATCTACAGCCTGATTCCGTTCCTCGAACGAAAGTGGGGCGTGTTTTTTCCGATGGGCGGCACCGGCGCGCTCGTCCGCGGTCTGCTCGGATTGATCGCATCGCGTGGGGGGCGCATTCGGCTCGGCGCGTCGGTCGACGAGATCGTCGTGGAGGACGGCCGCGTACGAGGCGTCGTGCTCGCGTCCGGCGAGCGCGTCGAAGCGGACGTGGTGGTGTCCAACGCGGACGCCGCGCACACGTACAAATGGCTCCTGCGACGCCATCGGCGCAGGCGCTGGACGGACCGAAAAATCGATCGCGCGCGCTACTCGATGAGCCTCTTCGTCTGGTACTTCGGCACCGACGTCCGCTACGAGGACGTCGCGCACCACACGATCCTTCTCGGCCCGCGCTACGAAGAGCTCCTGCGCGACATCTTCGAGCGCAAGGTGCTCGCCGACGACTTCAGCTTGTATCTGCACCGACCGACCGCGACCGATCCGAGCCTCGCGCCGCGTGGGTGTGACGCCTTCTACGTGCTCTCCCCCGTTCCGCACTTGAGCGCGGACGTCGACTGGCGTGCGCGCGCGGAGCCGTATCGCGCACGCATCGCGCGATTTCTCGACGACACGGTGTTGCCCGGGCTCTCGAAGCGCGTTGTTGTCTCGCGCACGATGTCGCCGCTGCACTTTCGCGACGATCTCTTGAGCGAACGTGGCGCGGCTTTCGGATTCGAGCCCGTGCTTTCACAAAGCGCATTCTTTCGTCCGCACAACGCGAGCGAAGAAGCGAGCGGACTGTTCTTGGTGGGCGCGGGAACACATCCGGGCGCGGGCGTTCCAGGGGTGCTTTCTTCCGCGAAGGTGCTCGATCGACTGGTGCCTGATGCCGCTTGAGATCGATCCGCGTGATCTCGACGCGTGCCGCGCGATTTTGCGCGCCGGCTCGAAGAGCTTCGCGCTCGCGTCGCGTCTCTTGCCGCGCGCGGTGCGCGATCCGACGGCCGCGCTCTACGCGTTCTTCCGCGAAGCCGACGACGCCGTCGACGAAGCGCGCGACGCGCGACGCGCGCTCGACGAACAACGCGCGCGGCTCGATCGCGTCTTTCGCGCGACGGGGCGCGATCCGGTCGAGCGCGCGCTCGGCGCGGTGGTCGCTTCGTTTCGTTTGCCGCGCGCGCCGTTCGACGCGCTCTTCGAAGGTTTCGCGTGGGACGTCGACGGCCTCCGATACGAAACGCTCGGCGACGTCGAAGCCTACGCGGCGCGCGTCGCGGGCACCGTCGGCGTCCTCATGACGATCGTGATGGGACCGCGGAGCGCGAGCGTGCTCGCGCGCGCGTGCGATCTCGGCGTCGCGATGCAGCTCACGAACATCGCACGCGACGTGGGCGAGGACGCGGCGCGCGGACGACTCTACTTGCCGCGCGAATGGCTTCGTTCGCGCGATCTCGATCCCGACGCGTGGCTCGCGCGGCCGCGGCCGTGCAAGGCGATCGCCGAGGCGACCGCGAGCATCCTCGCGTCCGCCGACGAGCTCTACGCGCGCGCGGATGCCGGGATCGCGATGCTCCCCGCGCGCTGTCGCTTGTCCGTGCGCGTCGCGCGCTTGGTCTACGCGGACATCGGACGCGCTGTCGCGCGCGCGCGGTACGACTCGGTCTCGTCGCGCGCGACGGTGTCGCTCACGCGAAAACTGTGGCTGCTGGCGAGCGCGATCGTTCCGCGAACCGCGCCGCGGGCGACCCCGAAAGCGCTCGGATCTGCCGCAGCGTTGATCGCTGCGTGCGCAGATCGGGAATGATTCCCGCGCGAATCATTCCCCCGTTTCGTTGGTGGTTCGCGCGCGACGCCGAGCACCGCATTCGTCGGAGCTTCGCGTCGGTGCGCGTTCGCGGGCTCGATCGACTGCGATCGCTGCTCGCGGAGGATGCCGTGCTCGTCGTGTCGAACCACACGAGCTTTTGGGACGCGCTCGTCGTGCTCGAAATCGGCACGCGCCTCGTGCGCGCCGAAACGTACGCGATGATGGACGCGAAGAACCTCGAGCGTCTTCCGTTCTTTGCGCTCGTCGGAGCGTTCGGCGTGAATCGATCGAGCGCGCGCGACGGCGCACGCGCAGTGCGCTATGCGGCCAGCCTGCTGGATCGCAGCGGTCGGCTCGTGTGGATCTTTCCGCAGGGCGAAGAGACCCCCGTCACGACGCGGCCGCTCGGATTCCAACGCGGGAGCGCGCTCGTGGCGCGCCTCGCGCCGCGCGCGCGCGTCGTGCCCGTCGCGCTTCGCTACGAGCACGGCGAGCTCGCGCAAGCCGACCTCTACGTGTCGATCGGTGATCCCACGGACGACGACCACGAGCGCGCGGTCATCGCCGAGCTCGATCGCATCGAGCGCGCGCTCGAAGAAGACGACGAGGGCTTCGAGGTCGTGTTCTCTCGCCGCGAGAGCCTATCGCTTCGCATCGGACAAGCGCTGCTCGCGCTCCTCACGCGCCCTCTCGCCCTTCGCGGCCCGCGTGACGCGTAGCGATCGCCCGCGCCACACGACGCGGCGTGCCGTGAGCGCGCGCAGGAAGGCGAGCAGCAGCGCGAGATCGGACGCAACGACGCGCCACGGAAGCGACACCGGCGCGAGCGGAAGGCGCGCGCGCCACCGCACGACGAGCGCAACGAGCACGCGCGCCGCGACCACGAGCAACGCGACGAGTTGCGCAAGCGGTCGTCGCCAAACCAAAGCGCTGACGACGAGCATAGGACCCGCGCAGAACAGCAGCGGATACGTCGCCAGCAGCCCCGGCCGCTGAACGCGCACGATCGCGATCCATCGCGCGAAGCGCGCCAACACCTCCGACGCGCTGCGACCGGACGCGATCGATCGCGCGCAAGCGCGCGTGCACACGACGCGCAGCCCGACGCGACGAAGGCGCCGCGCGAGCTCCGCGTCCTCGCCGAGGTGGTCGTCGAGATCCTCGAATCCGCCCACGCGCGCGAGCGCGTCCGAACGAACCGCGAAGAGCTTTCCGACCATCCCGTGAGGATCGAGCGAAGCGAGGATGGGAAACGCGTGAAGCGACGAGTCGAGCACCGCCGAGGAGATGTGGTCGCCGAAGGTCGTCGCGCATGTCTCGACGAACGGCGCCCACGCAGCGGCGATGCGTGGGTCTCCGAGAGTCTCGCACAGCGCGTCGAACGATTTTCGATCGAGCTCGACGTCGTCGTCGGCGACCGCAACGATGGGGGTGGTCGTGCCTCGCGCAACAACGGCGAGCTGAGCGGCCTTCAGATTGAATGCCCGCGCGTTCGTCCACACGACGCGCGCATCGAACCCGTCGCGCGCGAGCTCGTCGCTCACGGCGATCGCTCGCGCAGCGCAGGGATCGTCCGGCGTGCAAACGGCGAAGCGCACGACGACGCGTTCGCGATCGAGCACGCGCGTCGAAGCGAGCGCACGCGTCAGGTGAGATGCGTCGCCCGAGCACGGTCGAATGAGCAGAACGCGCTGGCGCGGCGTCGCGTGCGGCGGCGTGCGGCGCATCGCGCGAATGCACGCCCAAACCATCGTCGACACCACCGCGTCGGCCCACGCGAGCCACGCGATCCAGAGCGCGGTCATCGGTGCTTGGTCATGCGATAGCGGAGCATGCGCCGGACGAGTCGCGATCGAAATCGAGCGAGCGACAGCGACTCGTGCATCGCGGTCGTTTTCTCGCCGAGCACGTCGAGCTCGAGCAACGAGCGAGCGTAAAAGGGCGTGTCCTCGAGCGTGCGGATTGCGTGCGCTCGGTCCGCGCGCACCTCGCGCGGCATTCGAAACCAACGCGTCGCGCGGACGCCGCGCGTCGCGATCGACGTCGGCTCGAGCTCACCGCGCGACGAAACGATCCACGCGCGCCGCATCACACGCGCTTGCCGGTCACGCGCGTCGTACGCCACGAGCGTGCGATCCCCTTGCAAGTGCGCACGCGACCAGCACCAGGAGGTAAACGTCGATTCGAGCGGCACGTCGCCGGCGTTTGCGTCGTGATAACCGAAACCGGAGAAGCGCATCCGAGGTGCATCGAGATCCACGACGAACCGCCCGCGCGGCGCGACCGGCCACCAAAGATGCGCGCCGTCGTCGTCGAGCTCGTGAGCGAAGCTCGTGCGAACGACGGGGTCGAACGTGATGCGTCCGCGCAGAGCACGCCGCGCAGGAGTCGTGCGTTCGTTGATGTGGACCACGACGCGGTCTCCTTCGCATGTCATCGCGCTCGTGCCGATCTCGATGGCGGTGCGGGTCATTGCGCGGGGATGGAGCGTGTGCTCGTCGAGCGCCCACCACCGCGCGCGACGCCCGTACACGCAGACGTTCATCGCCGCGAAGTCCGACGCTCGCGCGTGTCCGCGCTCGCGCGCGTCGGCGTACCACGGTGAAAACGGATTTCCGACCAGCGCGATCACGACGAACGCGCGCTCTCCGTCGTCGCTCACGCCATCGACGTAGTGCCAACGATATCCGCCGTCGACGACGGCGCGATCGAACGCAGGTCCGCCGCGATCTGCGTCGCCGCCAGCCTCCCGCTGAGCGCCGCCATCGGAACGCCAGGGCCCGGGTGCACGCTGCCCCCGGCGAGGTAGAGACCGGGAAAGCTCGTCTTCGCGCCGTGCCTGCGCAGCGGGGAGAGCGCGCTTCGTTGGCGCGGTCCATAGAGCGCGCCGCGCGTCATCGGGAATCGGCGAGCGATCTCGACCGGCGTCGTCATCGCGCTCGACCGTGGCGCGATCGTCAAGCCGCATCGCTTCATCGTCAGAAAGGCCGCCCGTTCGCATCGCACCCTCTCGTCGTTGGACCAGCGTGCGGGCACGTCGCCCGTCGCCGGTGCGTTCATCACGATCAAGAAACGTTCGTCGTCGAGCTCGACGACGTCGTCGCCGCGGTCTTGCGCGCACACGTAGATCGTCGGCGCGCGCGGAGCGCGGCGGCGCGCGAGGTCGTCGAACTCGGCGCGGTAGTCGTCGGAGAAGAGGACGGTGTGATGCGCGAGCGGCAGCCCGCGCGCGCGTCCGACGACGGCCCACGTGATCGCCGAGAGACTCGGTTCGCTCCGCGCGTGCACCGCGCGCGCCGCCCGTTCGCCGAACGCGCGCCCGGCGACGGCCGCAACGTCGGCGTTGAGGAGCACGGCGTCCGCTCGTTCGTGCTCGCCGTTCGCGAGCCGCACGCCGAGCGCGCGTTCGCGACCGACGACCTCTGCCACTTCGGCGCCGTAACGAAAGGCGACGCCCATGTCGCGTGCGACCTTTTCGAGCGCGCGCGCGAGCGACGAAATCCCTCCGCGCACGCGCCACACACCGCACGCTTCGACGTGCGCGACGAGGTTGAGCGTCGCCGGTGCTTCGAACGGTGAGGCGCCGCAATACGTCGCGTAACGCGCGAAGAGTTGGCGCAGCCGCTCATCGCGAAAGGTCTTCGCCAACGCGGTCCACATCGAGCGAAACGGATCGAGCGCGACGAGCATGCGAAGATCCAACGGCTTTGCCCGCATGAGCGCGCGCAGCGTCGGACGCTGCGCGATCATGAACACGTCGCGCGACGCCTCGTACGTCGCGCGCGCGCGCGCCATGAACGTTCGAAAGCGAGCCCCCTCCGCGCGGCCGGCGAACGCGACGATCTCGCGCTCGCTCTCGTCGATGCTCGCGCGCAAGTCGAGCCGCGATCCGTCACACCACGCGTGGCGAGCGATCACGCGGGCCTGCTCGAGCGCGACGAGATCGTCCAACGATCGATTCGCGCGCGCCAGGATCTCGTCGAAGACCCAGCGCATCGTGAGCACCGTCGGCCCAGAGTCGACCGAGACGCCGCCGACGTGAACCGAGGCCGCCTTTCCGCCCGGCGCGTCTGCGCGCTCGACGACGAGCACGTCGAACCCGCGCGCACGCAACTCGATGGCTGCCGCGAGCCCGCCCATCCCCGCGCCGACGACGATGACGTTGGGCATATGCACGAGCTTTGTACATGGCCTTGCTATTGTCCATAGTTTGTCTAATGTTGATGCGTCGCATGATTGCCCGCGCGCGCAGCACCCCCAAGACACGTCGATGAGCTTGGTTCGCGAGATCGATGCGGCGGTGGTGGCGTACGTCGGTGCTGCGACGGCGGGTGCACCCCCCAAGCTCGCGGAAGCGACGCGCGTTGCGGTCGCCCCTGGCGGGAGCCGTGCTCGCGCTCAGCTGACCAAGCTCGCCGCGCGTGCATGTGGCGACCCACACCCGAACATGTCGACGTCGGCTGCCGTGGCCGTCGAGCTCGTGCACTGCGCGTCGCTCGTGCACGACGATTTGCCGTGCTTCGACGACGCGACGGTTCGTCGCGGGCGATCGACGGTCCATCACGCGTTCGGCGAGCCCATCGCGGTGCTCGTCGGCGACGCGCTGATCGTCGTCGCGTTCGAGCTGCTCGCCGAATGTGGACCGCAAGCGAGCGCGCTCTCGATCGCGCTCGCGCGTGGCATCGGTCCTTCGCGAGGCATCATCGGTGGCCAAGCTTGGGAGAGCGAGCCTGCCGTGCCGCTCGACGAGTACCATCGTCTCAAGACGGGAGCGCTCTTTGCGGCCGCAGGCGCGATGGGTGCAATTTCCGCAGGCGCGAAGCCGGGTGCGTGGCGCGACTTCGGTGAGCGAGTGGGCCGAGCGTATCAGGCCGCAGACGACCTCGTCGACGCGTTCGGCGACGCGCGTGCGGCGGGCAAGAGTCTACGTCGTGACGAAGCGCTGGAGCGACCGAGCGCCGTTTCGGCGTACGGCGCGGAAGGCGCGTGGGCGCGCGTCGAGGCGCTGAGCGAAGAAGCGCTCGCCATCCTCGACCCCAACCACCGCGATCGCATGAGCGTGTGGCTCGATGAAATGTTGGGATCGCGTTTGTTGAGGTCGATCGCCGGGCGAAACCGCGGTACGGAACATCGCCATGAGTCGTGACTCATCATTGTGCGCGCTTGCGATGCTCGGCGTGTCCGCGATCGCGTGCGGCTCGAACGGCGTCAGCGGGTCGAACGACGCCGACGTGACCGACGCGAGCACCATCGACACGAGCACCGCCAACGACTCGTCGCTCGTGATCGACGCAACGGAAAAATCCGACGTGCAGACGCCGACAGACGCGACGAGCAGCTCGAGCCCGTACGGCGCCGATGGTCCGAACAACGTGTCCACGTTCGACATGACGGTGACGGCGTCGTCGAGCTTCACCGTGGTCGTCTACTTGCCGTCGTCTCAAGGCGCCCATCCCGTCGTGGTTTTGAGCTCGGGGCTCGAACAGACCGCAGCCGGGTACGCGACCTACGGCGAGCGCCTCGCGAGCTGGGGAATCGTCGCCATCTTGCGCGACGATCCCGGCGTCCTCACCAGCTCGAGCAGCATCGTCGCCGACGTCGTCTACGAAGTCGGCACGTGGCTCCCCGCGCAGAACGCGTCGTCGTCGAGCAAGCTTCATGGGCTCATCGACACGTCGAAGATCGGGCTCGCGGGTCACTCACGTGGCGGACAAGTCTCGCTTCTCGCGGCCGAAGGCGGTGCGAAGGGCCTCGTGCGAGGCGTGTTCGGGCTCGATCCGGTGGACGGCACGAGCGCGCCGCTCGCGGTGACGACCATCGGCTCGATCGGCGTTCCGATCGCCTTCATCGGTGAGACGACGGACGACTCGTCGTCCGGATGCGCGCCCTCTGCGCAGAACTTCCTCACGCTGTACGCTGCGGCGAGCTCTCCGGCGGTCGCAATCACGGCGATCGGCGCGGACCACACGATGTTCGAAGATCCGTCGCACTGCACCTTCTGCCAACTGTGCACGGCGGGCACGGCCAGCCAACCTGTCGTCGAGAGCATGGCGGCGCGGTATCTCATGGCGTTCTTCGCGCGCGAGCTCTTGGGCGACACGTCCGTCGGCGCGGCTTTTCAGGGTGCGGGGATCTCCGCGGACGAACAAGCTGGATTGGTCACGCTTTCCGCCAAGTGACATGTTCGCCGATTTCGCGCGCGTGTGGTCGCCGACGATAACCACGAAAGAGCTCGGTCGCGCGCTCGTCCGCTTCACGCTCGCGGGTGAAGACCTCGTCCTCTTCCGCGACGCATCCGGAAAAGCGGCCGCGCTCGTCGACCGTTGTCCGCACCGCGGCGCCGCGCTCTCGCTCGGCAAACGCACCGCCGAAGGATGCGTCGAGTGTCCTTTCCACGGTTGGCAGTTCGATCGCGACGGCCGCAACGTACACGTCCCGTTCGACCCGAACGCCAAGCGCGAGCATCTCGGCGCGACGGCGCTCCCCGTGCGCGAGATCGGCGGGCTCGTGTGGGTCTACACGTCGACCTCGCCGCCCGACCACGAGCCCAACGTGCCTGACGCGCTCGTCCGCGACGACGTGCGCATGACGTACCTTTGGGCGGATTGGTCCGCGCACTGGACGCGCGCGATGGAGAACATGCTCGACTATCCGCACTTGCCGTTCGTTCATCGCACCACGATTGGGCGCGACCTCGCGCGACGCATGACGCACGACTCGACGCTCGCGATGGAATGGCACGAAGAGCCCTGGGGCGCGCGCATCCGGGCGACGTTCGATCGCGACGCGCCGCGCGAGATCCTCGAGTACCACGCGCCGAACGGGATGGCGCTCCTGCTCTCGCCGCCGCCGAGGCTCTTTCGAATCCACGCGTTCTGCATCCCGACGAAGATCGGTGCCACACGCATGCTCATCGTGTGCGCGCGCGCATTCGCGAAGCTGTCGTTGCTCGATTTCGTCTTCGACGCGACGAACCGAAAGATCCTCGAGCAAGATCGCGCGGTCGTCGAATCGTCTTCACCGCCCGAGGTTCCACCACCTGCAGACGAAGCGTCCGTCGCGACCGATCGCCCGACGCTCGCGTTTCGCCATCACTACCTCAAGCACCTCAAAAAGGCGTGATCAAGCCAACGTCGTGGAGCGGGAGAAGGGATTCGAACCCTCGACGTCCACCTTGGCAAGGTGGCACTCTACCACTGAGTTACTCCCGCTGATTGGAAGGCACGGTGTCTACCACGCCTTGTTTTCGTGTCAATCGGCGACGCGCCCGTGATAGTCACGCGGGCCATGCGAACGCACTTCACCGCACCGGCAGTGGCCGCTCTCGTTCTCACGGCGCCCGCGGCGCTCGCGCAAGCGCTGAATGGCGCGCCGCCTGCGGACGTCGGCGCGAGCGTCTCTCAGCAAAAAGACTCCGGCGCGGTGCCCACCGAGAACAAGCCGACGACCGACACGACGGTCGTCGCCGTGAACGCCGGCATGCAGTGGGCGACCGGCAACTCCGAGCTCTTCGCGGTGACTGGCGGCGCCAAGATCGACATGCGTCGCGGCAACAACGGATTCGGCGGCGCGCTCGTCGCGAACTACGCCGAGTCTTACGTCGTTCCGGCGGGCGCATCGGCGGGCGCGTGGCAAGACACCACGCGCAACCTCCAGGCGAAGCTCCGCTACGACCGCTACCTCGCGCGCAACGTCAGCTTGTTTCTCCAAGTCACGGGAACCCACGACGCGTTTCAAGCGACCGCCTTCCGTCTGAACATCGATCCCGGCGTGAAGTACCTCTTCATCAACAAAGAGGAGACGAAGCTCTGGGCCGAGGTCGGTTACGACTTCGAGTTCGACGACAACTACGTCGACGGCGAAGGCTTCGAGCTCACCGGCACGGGCGCGCGCCAAGTGGACGCCACGACGAGCTTGCCGATCGTGATCATGAACACGAACACGATGCACTCGGTCCGCGCGTACGCCGGATTTCGTCACGCGTTCAGCAAAGACGTGAACCTCAGCGCGGGGCTCGAGTATTTGCAGGGGCTCGGCGGGAGCGACGACGGCTTGCCGAATCTTCCGGCGGGCTTCACCGACGCCGAAGTGCTCCGCAGCAAGATCAACCTCGTGCGCTCGCGGATCAACTTCGACGCGCTCTTGGCCGCGCGCCTCGTCGGCGGGCTCTCCGTCGGTCTCGGCTTCACGATGAAGTACAACAGCGATCCGCTGCCCGGAAAAGTGACCGTCGACACCGCGACGACGTTCACGCTCATCTACTCGCTCACGAGCCCGGACGACAAAGACAAGAAGAAGGCGCCGCCGCCTCCGCCGCCGTGCGAGCCTTGCACGAACGCGCCGATGAATCCGCCGCCGGTCGCGCCGCCCGCGCCGCCGGCGCCCGCGTTCACCGCGCTCGGCAACGTGACGTTCGACGCGCAAGGCGCGCTCGACGCGTCGTCGAAGGACGCGGTCAAGGCCCTCGTCGACACGCTCAAGAGCTACGCGAACCTCGTGATTGAAGTCTCCGGAAAGAAATCCGAAGCGGGCGCACTGCGCGACGCGATCGTCGCGGGCGGCGTGGATTCCTCGCGCGTCACCGTCACCGAGAAGGACGGGCCGATCTCGGCGCGCATCACTTCGAAGTAGAGATGTACACGTCGCCGTGGATGGTGACGTTGCCGTAGATGCGCACGCCGCTTCCGATGAAGACCGATCCGCGCGGCGTCGGCGTCGCGGAGAGCGTCTCCACGGCGCGCATCGGCGCGGCGACCTCGAACGGGTCTTCGCGGCGCGCGAAGAGATCGGCGTAGTCGGGTTGCGGCGCTGCAACAGCGGGCGAGCGCGGTGACGGTGATGGTGCGCGAACCTCCGCGGAGGGCGCTTCCGCGACGCGCGCTTCGGTGGCTTCGTGAGTCCCCACGTGCGCAACCACGATCGACACGGATGGTACTCGGGGTGGTACTCGTTCACGCATCCCGCGAGCGCGAGCGCGGCGAGCACGGCGCGCTTTTTCATTTCGGATCGCGGCCTTCGAGATCGAAAAACTCGAACGGCGCGAGAGGCTCTTGCGGCGTCGCGACGATCACGGGCTGCGCCTGAGGGCTCGCGACGACGACGTGACTCACGCTGACCGGGTGATACTCGGGATGGTACGTCGTGGTGCACGCGCAGAGCGCGACCGTGAGCGAAACGATGATGATGCGCGTGCTCATGCGCGCTTCCTTCGCACGCCGCGTGCCACGCAAAATTCGGCCGAAAACGGTGCGTCCACGCGTGGCGCGTGGTGCCCCGTGTCGCGCTCGCGAACGATCGTCGACGCGAATCGCCCTGCTGGGTAGTCTGTCGACGGAGAGGAAATGGGCGACGTCGTTCCGGCTGCGCACCGCATGCTCGTTGGGCAAACGATCGGCGGCAAGTACGAGATTCGATCCGTGCTCGGCAGCGGCGGGATGGGCACCGTGTTCGAAGCGAAGCACAAAGCGATCGGCAGGCTCGTCGCGATCAAGATCTTGCACCCCGCGCAGATCGAGAACGTGACCGCCGTGAAGCGCTTCCACCAAGAAGCGTGGGCCGCGGGATCGATCGGACATCCGAATTTGTGCGAGGTCTACGACGTCGGCGCGCTGCCGAACGGATCACCGTTCATCGTGATGGAGCGTTTGTTCGGGACGACGCTCTCCGACAGGCTCGATCAAGTGCGGCGTCTTCCGATCGGCGACGCGGTCATCATCGTGATGCACGTGCTCGCGGGGCTCGACGCCGTTCACCAGCGCGGCATCCTCCACCGCGACATCAAACCCGAGAACGTCTTCTTGGTGGAGCGCGCGGGATTTCCGACGACGATCAAGCTGCTCGACTTCGGCGTGTCGAAGGTCATGTCCGCGGGGCTCGACGATTGGGACGACAAGAGCGCGCTGACGAAGACGGGCGTCGTGATGGGAACGCCGTATTACGTCTCGCCCGAGCAAGCGCGCGCGGTGCGCGATCTCGACGCGCGCACCGATCTCTACTCGTGCGGCGTCGTGCTCTACGAGGCGCTCACCGGCGAGATCCCGTTCGACGCGCCGCATTTCAACGCGCTCTTGCTTCGCATCTTGCAGGGCAACCCGGCGCCGATGCGCTCGCTGCGTCCCGAGATCTCCGCCGAGCTCGAAGAGGTCGTCGCCAAATCGATGGCGGCGAACCGCGACGCGCGCTACCCGACCGCCAACGACATGGCGCGCGCTCTCGCGCCGTTCGCGCACGCCGACCGCACGTGACCGCCAAAGTGCCCGACGACGATCTCGTTCGGCGTCTTCGCGCGGGCGACGAAGCGGCCTTCACGGAGGCGTTCGACGCGAACCACGCGTCGCTCGTGCGCATCGCGCGTCTCTTCACGAAGAACGAGAGCGCCGCCGAGGAAATCGCACAAGACACGTGGGTCGCCGTGATGAACGCGCTCGACTCGTTCGAAGGTCGATCGTCGTTCAAGACTTGGATCGTGCGCATCTGCGTGAACCGCGCGAAGACGCGCGCCGCGCGCGACGGGCGGCAGGTCCCCGTCGCGGGGTTGGGCGACGACGATCCGCCGTCGTCGTCGGAGTCGCGCTTCGGTGCGTTCGGCACGTTCAAGGCGCGTCCGGCGGATTTTCAGGCGACGCCGGAGACGCTCTTCGCCGAGCGCGAGGTGCGCGCCGCGATCGAGCGCTTCATCGCCGAGCTGCCCGACGCGCAACGCGCAGTCGTGACGCTCCGCGACGTCGAAGGATTGTCGAGCGAAGAAGTGTGTAACGCTTTGGACCTGAGCGAGTCCAATCAGCGCGTGCTCCTTCACCGCGCCCGCACGCGCCTTCGCGACGCCTTGGAAGAACTTCACAGCACGAGGACGACATGATGTGCCGCGACGTGGTCGACGCGACGACCGACGACTTGGAAGGCGCCCTCAAAGGGTGGAAGCGCGTGTCGTATCGCTTCCACCTGACGATCTGTCCGTATTGTCGCGCGCACCACAAGCAGATGAAGTCCACGATCGCGACGCTCGGCGCGCTCCCGCGCGAGGAACCTACATCGGAGTCGCGCGAGCGCGCGCTCGAAGCGTTCCGAAAACGAAATTCGAAAAACGTGTAACGCTCGACCTCCGAGAAAGTCCACTCCCCATGACCGATTTGGAAAACGCGAAGACGATCGCTGACGACACGCTCGGACGCGACGCGACGCTCGCGGCCGACTCTCGACCCGTCGTGCCGTCCGCTCCGATCAGCGCGAGCCAGCTCCAGAACGCGCTGCGCACGACGGTGCTCCCGCGGGTCGAGGTCATCGACGCGCAGCCGAAGATCGTGGCCGACGGAAAGCTCCGCTACGAGCTCACGCACACGCTCGGCGAAGGCGGAGTCGGCGAGGTCATCAAGGCGCGCGACAACGACATCGAGCGCGACGTCGCGATCAAACGACTTCGTCCCGAGATGAACGGATCGCACGCGACCGTGCTCCGCTTCGCGGAGGAAGTCCGCACCGTCGGACGCCTCGAGCACCCGAACATCGTCCCGATTCACGACGTCGGAATCCACCCGAACGGCGAATATTTCTTCGTGATGAAGTACGTCGAGGGCGAGACGCTCGAGTCGATCATCGAGAAGCTCGCCGCGGGCGATCCTGCCTACCACAAGAAGTACGACTTCGAGCGCCGCGTCGAGATCATGATGAGCATCCTCGAGGCGATCGCGTACGCGCACTCGAAGAAGATGATCCACCGCGACATCAAACCGGCGAACGTGATGGTCGGTCCGTACGGCGAGGTGATGGTGATGGACTGGGGTCTCGCGCGGCAGATCCAGGGACCCGAGCCGATGCAAGACGCCGCACCCATCGACGTCGACGCGCCGAAAAAATTGTTCAAAACGCAGCTCGGCACGCTCCTCGGAACGCCCGCATACATGTCGCCCGAGCAAGCGCGCGGCGAAGAGCTCGACGAACGCACCGACATCTACAGTTTGTGCGTGACGTTCTACGAGCTGCTCGCGCTTCATCACCCGCACGAGGGCGTGCAGACGCTCGATCAAATGCTCGACGCCGTGAAGAACAAAGTGCCCGGGCACGCGATCGTGCACGACGCGCCGATTCAAGGCGCGGTGCCCGCGGACCTCTCGTGGTTCCTCGAGCGCGGGCTTCGCAAGAACAAAGACGAGCGCTACGGGAGCGTCGCGGAGATGATCGTGCGCCTCCGACAACACGCGGCCGGAGATTTTCCGGTGCAGTGCCCCATCACGTTCTCGATGCGCGTCACCACGATGGTGCGCCGCGCGATCATGCGGCGCCCGTTCATCATGTCCGCGGTGTTCTTGCTCGGGATGACGGGGACGCTCGCGCTCGCCGTGTTCGGCGCGATGCGTCTCGTGCACTGACGCTCACTGCACGGTGAGCTCGGGGCGCGACGTGAAGACGGCGCGCGGCACCCACCGCGCGAGCGTGTCGAGGTGGTGCGGCGGGACTTCACCGAAGCCCGTCGCGCCCATCAGCGTCGCGAGGGCCGCGCGTTCGCCGATATGCGTCGCGCGCAGGATCTCCGCGACGCGGGCCGTCGTTTGCGGCGCGAGCGCGCGCGAGCACACGATCAAGTCGCCCGGGATAGGACCGATGGTCGCGAGGACACGCGCGCCTTCGAACGCGTGCGGCACGCGCGGCAGCTCGTCGGGCGACGCGCGGTCCGCGCTCGCGTACGTCGCGATCGCGTCGACGATCCCCATGCGAAGCGCCTCCATCGATCGCGCGTGCGTATGGAAGAATTTTTCCTCGCGCGTCTCGAACGAAATCCCGATCGACTTCAGGTACGCGCGCGGCACGAGGTAACCCGCCGCGCTCATGTGCGAGACCCAACCGAAGCGCGTGATGTCGGCGGGCGTGCGGAGCGTGTCCTTGCCGACGATCGCCGAGTAGTAGTGCGTGCCGCCGCGTCGATTCACGGTGGCGCAGGGATCTGCCGCGCCGTCACGCGCGAGATCGCGCGCGACGAACGGCGGCGCCCACGCGCAGTCGACCTCGTGCAAATGCACGGCGTCGTAGAGCGCCGCGTAGTCGCGCACGAACACGGGCTCGAGCGCGAATCCGCCCTTGTCGAAGATCGCGCAGAGCTCGGACATCGCGGAGGCGCCCGCTTGCGGCGTCGTCGCGATCGCGAATCGAAGGATGCTGTCGCTCATGATCAGTTCGGCGTCGTTTGAACCGTGACAGGATCCGGCTTCCACTGCCAGTTGTCCAAGATCACCGACGAATCGTAATACTGATCGCCCGTGTCCCAGACCATGAGATCGATCGTGATCGTCTCGGCGGGTTGAACGGGCGCTTGCGTCGTGAGCCAACCGGTCATGCCGCCGCCCGTCTCGTTGGTCTCCCCGCCGCAGTACGGGTTGTACGGATCGTTCGTGTCCAAGAAGCCGGTGCCTTGGAGATCGGCGGTTCCGTTGGAGCACGACGCGGTGCCGGCGGTCGCTTGTTGCGCGCAGCCGGTCGCGGCGTTCGCGGGGCCGCACTCGCTGAAGAACGCGTTGTTCACGCTCACCGGGTTGTTCTTCGAGTCGAACGAGACGTTGTCCGCGGTGCCGTTGTTGAACGCCTTCGAGCTCAAGTACGCGATGAACGAGTCGTTGAACGGGCTGCACACGTACTCGGGCCACTCGCCCGACCCGAAATCGAAATCGAACGCGATGCCGTTCGCGTTCGCGGGGACTTTGATTTCGAGGTGGAGATCGGCGACGTCGTTGACCGCTTCGCCGTTTTGCGACGGACAACCCGTCGCGCTCTTCGGATATCCGCCCGGCGCCGCGCCCTGTCCGGTCATCGCGCATCCGTATTTGAACATCGTGCCGGACGTGTTCGGGAAGCGCTGGTTTTGCGGACACGCGTCCGTCGCTTGCGCGTAACCCGAGCTCAGCACGGAAAACGCGCTTCCTTGCCGCGGCTTGAGCGAGTTGCCGAACGTCTCGAGAATGCTCGACTGATGCGAGTCGGGCGCGGTGGTGTTGCCGACGCCTTGCGTGAGCGACGCCGACACGATTCCCCAGTGCGTCGCGTCGGCTTGCTGGCAGAGGCCCATCGCCTGCGCGAGCTGCATCGCCGTGCCGCTCTGCGGGAGCGAGCCGTTGTCGCACGCGGGAGCGTTGTCGACTTGACCGTCGCCGTCGTCGTCGCAGCCGTTGCCGGGGATGTCGTAGTTCGCGGGGTTCGGAACGCACGGCGTCGCGCCGTCGCTCGGCGGCAAGCTGCCGTCGACGCAGAACGTGCAACCGCTGTCGGAGCTGAATCCGGTCGTCGGTCCGTCGGCGCTCCCGTCGACGTCGCCGAACTGACTGTTCTTCGAGCTGCACGCCGCGAGCGCGGCAGTCGTCAAAACGAAAAACCAACGCGCTTTGTTCTTCATGGCGCGCGCACGCTACCTCCGCGCGCGAAAAGTGGAAGCGCATCGCGCACAAAATCGACGCCGTGCGCCGTCGTGCCCCGGACCTCGTCCGACGCGGCGGGAAAACTGCGGAAACATCGCAAATTATGATTGTGCGATGCGTGATCGATACTTGACTACGCAACCATTCGGCTTACCTTCTCGCGCATGGGTGCTCTCGAAGAATTTCTCGCCATTCGTCGCGCGGTCACGCTGTGGGAGTCGCGCGCGGACGCGGAGCTCGGCGGCGTGCACGGGCTCAGCATTTCGGATTTCGCCGCGCTGCACGCGCTCGCGCAGGCGCCGGGTCACAAATTGCGGCGCGTCGATCTCGCGCAGCGCCTCGCGCTGACGCCTTCGGGTGTCACGCGCTTGCTCGCGCCGCTCGAGAAGCGCGGCATCGTCACGCGCGAAGAAGCCGGTCACGACGCGCGCGCGACGTTCGCGGTGCTCACGCGCAGCGGTCGCACGCTCGCGCAGAACGCCGCCGCCACGATGACGACGATCGCGCAAGGCATCCTCGCGTCGCTGGGGGAGCGCGATCGCGCCGCGTTCGCGAAGCTCGTGGGCGGGTGATTCGTCTTCGCGCGACCGGGCTTGCTCGCGCGGTGTGACTGGGCGAACATCCCGGGACAATGCGGCACGCTGCTCTGGCCCGCTCCGTGGGGATCTTAGTCGCGCTCATCCCCGCGACGGCGCGCGCCGATCTGAAGATCGAAGACGCGATCGCGCTCGCGCTCAGCAAAAACGAACGCGCGAAAATCTCCGACTTGAACGTCGTCGTCGCGGACGCCGCGGTGGACAAGGCGCGCACGGCGTTCTTTCCGACGCTGACGTCGACTGGGACGTACCAGCAGAAGCCCGACGATCTCGTCCCGGCGCCGAAGAATTCGTACTCGCTCAACGAGTCGGTGACGTTGTCGCAGCCGATCGTCAACGCGTCCGCGTTTCCGCTCTACGCGCAGTCGAAGCGGCTGCTCGACGGGCAAATCGCCCAGACCATCGACGACAAACGGCAGCTCGCGTACGACGCGGCGAAGGCGTTCTTCGCGGTGCTGCAAGCGGACGCCGTGGTCGTCGCGGCGCAGAAGCGCCTCGACACCGCGAAGTCGAACCTCGACGACACGTCCGATCGCGTCGAAGCGAAGCTCGTCAGCACCAACGATCAAACGCGCGCACGGATCGACTACGCGAACGCGATCACCGAAGTGGAGAACGACAAAGGGTCGCTCGCGGTCGCGCGCGTGAACCTCGAGTTCACGATCAACGCGCGCGTCGCGGGCGCGCTCACCACGCCCACTGCGCTCCTCGACGCGGGACGCACGCAGGCGCCCGGCGTCGATCAACTCTTGAAGCTCGCGCTCGCGACGCGCCCGGATCTCGCGTCGAAGCGATGGCTCGCGGTCGCGGCGCACGACTTCGCCGACGAGCCCCTTCTTCGGCTCGTCCCGACGCTCAGCCTCGCAGGCACGTTCGCGATCTCGAGCGACAACCAAGCGATCACGCCGGGGCACGCCTACTACAACAACGAGTTTCTCCTCGCGACGCTCACGTGGCCCATCTTCGACGCCGGCGTGCGCTACGCCGATCGCAAGTCGCGCGTCGCGTCCGCGCAGATCGCGGATCTCACGCTCGACACGACGGTCCGCCAAGTCGATCAACAAGTGCGCGGCGCGCTCGAGACGCTCAAGGCCGCGCAGGCCGCGCTCGCGTCCGCGGAGCAAGCGCGCGACGCCGCCGCGCAGAGCGTGACGGAGACCGCGATCCTCTACAAGCAAGGTTTGATCAAAGCGATCGAGCTCGTCGACGCGAACGACACCCGCTTCCTCGCGGACGTCACGTACGCGACCGCGCAGTACGGCGTCGCGATCGCATTCCTCGGTCTGCGGCAAGCGCTCGGTCTCGATCCGATCGGCACGGGGTACCCATGAAGCGCATCGTCGTGATCGCAGTCGCGCTTTGCGCCGCGTGCTCGAAGGGCGCGGACGCAGGCAAGAGCGGGCGCAAGCTCGAATATCCCGTGCAGGTCGCGCCGCTCGTGAAGCGTCACGTGCAGTACGCGGTGACCGCGCCCGGGAGCATCGACGCGTTCCAACAAGTGCAGATCACCGCGCGCGTCGCGGGCGCGGTGGACAGCGTCGCGTTCGTCGAAGGGCAGCTCGTCAAGCAAGGCGACGTGCTCGCGACCATCGAGACCGACCGATACAAAGTCGCCGTCGATCAAGCGAAGGCGGCGCTCGCGAAGTCGCAGGCGACGCAGCGATCGCAAGAGGCGGAGCTCGCGTCGCGTCAAGCGGCGGACAAAGCGCACCCGGGGCTCATCGCGGGCGAAGAGCTCGAGCAACACCAGACGTCCGTCGAGACGGCGAAGGCGGACGTCGCGGCGTCCAACGAAGCGCTCCGCGTCGCGGAGCTCAACTTGCGTGACGCCTTCGTGCGCGCGCCGATCGGCGGCGTCGTGCAGACGCGAACCGTGCAGACAGGCCAGTACCTCCAGCCGGGCGCCGTGCTCGCGACGATCATCCAGCGCGATCCGCTGCTCTTGCGCTTCGCGGTTGCTCAACAGGACGCGCCGCGACTCAAAGCGGACATGCCTTGCGCGCTCACGATGCGCGAGTCGCCGCGCGCGTACACGGCGAAGATCACGCTCGTCGGCGGCGCGGCGGATCCGAACACGCGCCTCATTCCGGTCACGGCGCAGATCGATCAGACCGATCACCAATATTGGCTTCGACCTGGCGCGTTCTGCGAGGTGAGCGTGCCGATCGGCGACGCGCGCGACGCGATCGTCGTGCCGTCGATGTCCGTGCAGCCGACGGAGAAGGGCAACGTCGTCTACGTCGTCGACGACAAGAACATCGCGCACCAGAAGATCGTCGAGCTCGGCATGCACACGCCCGAGGGCAACATCGAGATCACGCGCGGGCTCGACGAAGGCGCGACCCTCGTCGTGCGCGGCGTGGAGCCGCTGAGCGACGGCGCGCCCGTGAAGATCACCGATCACACGACGCTCGACGCGATCAACGACGGCGGCGCGCCGCCGATGGGCGCCCCCGCGACGAGCGGATCGGCGAGCCACGATCACGGAGGCGCTCATTAACATCACCGACGTCTGCCTTCGTCGCCCCGTCTTCGCGTGGATGATCATGATGGGGACGATCTTGTTCGGGATCCTCTCCGTCTCGCGCATCGGCGTGAGCCAGTTCCCCGACGTCGACAACCCATCGATCTCGGTGAGCGTGACGTGGACGGGCGCGTCGCCGGAGGACATCGAGACCGGCGTGATCAACCCGATCGAAGACGCGATCTCGCAAGTGACCGGCGTGCAAGAGATCACGTCGAGCGCGAAGCAAGGGAGCGCGCGCGTCACCGCGCAGTTCGACATCTCGCGCAACATCGATCTCGCGCTGCAGGACATCCAAGCGAAGATCGCGCAGACGCAACGCAACATGCCGACGAGCGCGGAGCCGCCCGTCGTGTCGAAGAGCAACCCGGACGATCAACCGATCATCACGGTCGGTGTCTCCGGCCCGTTCTCGCGGCAGCTCCTCGCGGACGTCGCGCGTTATCAAATCGAAGATCGACTCCAGACCGTGCCCGGCGTCGGCCAAGTGACGATGATGGGCTACCTCGATCGCAACGTGCGCATCTGGGTCGACGCGGACAAGCTCGTCGCGACGGGCACCGTCGTCACCGACATCACGAACGCGCTCACGAAGCAGCACGTCACGTCGAGCGGCGGACAAATGACGAACGGTCAGCGCGCGCTCGACGTGCGGGTGCTCGGCGAAGCCGCCGATCTCGACACGCTGCGCAACATCGTCATTCGCAAGGTGGGTCTCGCGGACGTGAAGCTCGGCGACGTCGCGCTCATCGAGGATGGATTCGAGGACGTGACGTCGCTCGCGCGAACCATCACGCCTGGTCAAGCGGGCGGCGGCTCACCGGTGCAAGCGATGGGCATCTTGAAGCAACCGGGATCGAACGCCGTCGGCGTCGCCAAAGCCGTGCGCGCCGCGCTCGCCGACGTGCAGAAGTCGCTGCCCGAAGGGATGAAGATCGACGTCCTCTTCGACACGACGGGCTTCATCGAAGAGTCGGTGAACGAAATCGCGCTCGAGCTCGTGCTCGCCGTCGTGCTCACCGCGGGCGTGTGTTGGCTCTTCTTGGGCTCGCTCTCGGCGACGATGAACGTGCTCTTCGCGATCCCGATGTCGCTCCTCGGCACGATCGCGATTTTGTATTTCGCGGGCTTCACGCTCAACACCTTCACGCTCCTCGGGCTCTCGCTCGCGGTGGGGCTCGTCGTCGACGACGCGGTCATGGTCATGGAGAACATTTTCCGCCACGCGGAGATGGGCAAGGACCGCGTGACCGCGGCGAGCGAAGGCACCAAGGAGATCACGTTCGCCGCGCTCGCCGCGACGATCGCCGTCATCGCGATCTTCTTGCCCGTCGCGTTCATGACGGGCGTCATCGGAAAATTCTTTCTCCAGTTCGGCGTGACGCTCTCCGTCGCCGTCGCGATTTCGTACATCGAAGCGATCACGCTCGCGCCGTCGCGCTGCGCGCAGATGCTCCAAGTGCATCGCGCCGGCGACGCTCACAAAGAACGCGCCGTCGATCGCGCGTTCAACGCGCTGTCGCGCGCGTACGGTCGCGCGCTCGCGCGCTCGATGAATTATCCGTGGCTCGTGCTCTTCGTCGCGGTCGCGGTGCTCGGCTTCTCGCTCTTCACCGCGTCGAAAATCAAACAGGAATTCGTGCCGTCGCAGGATCAGAGCCGGCTCGCGGTGAAGCTCACCACCGCCGTGGGCGCCGACCTCGACGAAACCGATCGCCTCACGAAGCGCGCGGAGGAAATCCTCCAGAAGCACTCCGAGCTCGAGCGCGTGCTCACGAGCGTCAGCGTCGGATCGTCGCAGCTGTCGCTCACGTTGGTCGACCCCGGCAAGCGCAAGATGACGCAAATGGAGTTCGCGAACGTGATCCGCCGCGAGCTCTCGGGCATTCCCGGGTTGCGCGTCGCGGTGCAGGATCTCTCGCAACAAGGATTCGCCGGGCAGAGGGGATTCCCCGTCGAATTCTCCGTGCGCGGCAGCGACTGGCCGACGCTCGTCGATCTCGCGACGAAGCTCAAACAAAAGGTCACCGAGTCCGGACTCGTCACGGACATCGACACCGATTATCAAATCGGCGCGCCCGAGCTCACCATCGCGCCCGATCGCGCGCGCGCAGCGGACGTGAACGCGAACGTGTCGGACATCGCGACCACGGTGAGCGCGCTCGTCGGCGGCGTCGTCGTCGGACAGTATTCGACCGCGGGACGCCGCATGGACATCCGCTTGCGACTCTTGGAGCGCCAGCGCGTTCGTCCCGAAGATCTCGGCTTGCTCCGCGTGCGCCCCGCGACGACCGCGGGCGCGACGAACAACGGCACGGCGCTCAGCACGCTCGCGACGAACGCCGCGAGCTCGCTCAACACGCTCATCCCGCTCTCGTCGGTCGTCGTGACGCAAGAGCAGCCGGAGCTTCAGTCGATCAACCACGCCGATCGCCAGCGCGCGATCCGCATCTACGGAAACGTCGCGTCGGGGCATTCGCAGAGCGACGCGCTCGCGTTCGTCGCGACGCTCGCGAAGGACGCGCCGCCCGGTTACGCCGTCGTGCTGAGCGGGCAGAGCTCGATGTTCGGCGACGCGATGAGCTCGCTCCTCTTCGCGTTCGTGATCGGAATTTTGGTCGCGTACATGGTGCTCGCGTCGCAGTTCAATTCGTTCCTTCACCCGGCGACGGTGCTCACGATCCTGCCGCTCTCGATCGCGGGCGCGATGTTCGCCTTGTACGGCGCGGGGCGCACGCTGAACGTCTTCTCGATGATCGGATTGCTCCTCCTCATGGGCATCGTGAAGAAGAACTCGATCATCCTCGTCGACTACGCGAACGAAGTGAGAGAGCACGAGGCGCACGAAGGGCGCGAGGTGGACGCGACCGAAGCGATGAAGCGCGCAGGTCCCGTGCGACTTCGTCCGATCTTGATGACCGCGGTCGCGACGCTCATGGCCGCGGTGCCGAGCGCGCTCGGTCTCGGTCCCGGCGCCGAGACGCGCGGGCCGATGGCGGACGCGATCATCGGCGGGCTCATCCTCTCGACCGCGCTCAGCTTGTTCGTCGTGCCGGCGTTCTACGTCCTCACCGATCGCGCCAAGCAGTGGATGGGGCGGCGCAAGGCACAAACCGCTGCAACGCCGCATCCCGCGAGCTAGTCTCATCGCGCAATGTCGCGGGCCCTCCTCGTGATCGCCGACATCGGCGGCTACACGCGCTTCATGAAGGTGCACCGCGTCAACCTCGCGCACGCGCAGTACATCGTCGCGTGTTTGCTCGAAGCCGTGATCGACGGCGCGGGCCGCAAATTGAAGCTCGCGAAGCTCGAAGGCGACGCCGCGTTCTTCTACGCGAACGCGCCCGTCCCGCCGGAGGACGCGAAGAAGGCGTTCGTCTCGATCCGAAGATCTTTTCTGCGAAAGCGCGACGAGCTGAGCATCAACCGACTGTGCTCGTGCGACGGTTGCACGCAGGCGGGCGATCTGAAATTGAAGTTCGTCGCGCACGTGGGCGAGGTCGCGTTCCAGAAGGTGAAGCGCTACACGGAGCTCGCGGGCGTCGACGTGATCCTCGTGCACCGCTTGCTCAAGAACTCGGTGCCCGTCTCCGAGTACCTCTTGATGAGCGGGCAGCTCCACGACGAAATCGCGCCGGCGCTCGACGACGGAAACGCGATCGAGATCGACGAGGATCTCGAAGGGCTCGGCGTGACGAAGACGCACTACATCGAGCTCGACGCGCTCGCCGGCAGGTCCCCGACGGAAGTGAAGCCGAGCTTCTTCGCGAAGTTCTTCGGCTGGCTCCGCATGACGCTGCGATCGATTCCGTATTTCATCGGCGCGAAGAAATCGTGCGACGGGTTCCGCAACATGGACGAGAATCTCCCACCGCCGACGCCGCACACGCGACCGTCGGCGCTCCCGCCGAAGATGTCGTGAAGTCGTTTGCGTCTTTGTTCGCGCTCGCGCTCGCGTGTGGAGGCGTGCCGCGAGAATCCGTGGAGCCTCCCGCGCCCGTCACGCCGCTCCCGACCGCGAGCGTCGCGACGCCCGAACCGCCGCCGGCGCGGCCCGAGCCCGTCGAGCAACACTACGAAGCGAGCGACGTGACCGTCGCGGTGAGCTTCGTCGTCGCGCGCAAACATCCCGCGTCCGCGCGCGTCGACGCGGTGGTTCGCGGCGCACCCGCGTGGCGCGCGCTCGCCGCGGTCGATCCTCTACGAGATCTGGACTGGCTCACGAAGCACGACGACGACATCGTCGTCGCGCACAACGCGTCCGACGCGGCGATGGACGCGGCGATCGCGAACGTCGCGCAACCGACGAAGCTCACCGCGCCCGGCGTGAAGGCGTGGCGCGGCGTCGTCAACGGACAGGACACCATTTTCCTGCGCGCGCAGCCCGGCATCGTGCGCGCCGACGACGCGCGCAACGCGGAGCGCGACGCGCGTGATCTCGTCGCGCGCCCGCCGAGCGCGCCGCCGTTCGGCGCGAACGAAGCGATCCGCGCGCGCATCACGGCGCCCGGATCGACGTTCGCGTTCGTCCCGCGCGACGTTTCCGAGATGCGCGTCTCGATCACGGCGAACGCAGCGGACGGCAGCGCGGAGATCGACGCCGAAGCGGACTCCGCGAACGAAGCCACCGCGCGCGACGACGCGACGGAGATCGACGCCGCGATCGCGCGCGCGAATTCGTTTCCCGTGCGGCTGATGACCGCCGGTCTCCTCAATCACGTCGACGTGCGCGCCGCCGGGACGCACGTGCGGATCCACACGCACGCGACGCCGCAGCAAATCGACGCGCTCGCCACGCTCGCCGCGACGCGCTTCGGCTCGACGCCGTGACAAACGGCGATCGCAAAGAGCTCTCGAGCCTCGCGTTCGCGCTCGCGCTCGTCCCCGGCACGCTCTTCGCGGGCATCGCGGGCGGCATCGTGTTTCCGATCTTTCCGATCGTCGGCAAGCACGTCGGGCTCTCCCTCCCGTTCATCGGCGTGATCCTCGCGGCGAATCGCGCGGTGCGCGTCGTGTTCGCGCCGTTCGTGGGCGCGCTCGCGGATCGCATCGGCGGCCGGCGCACGCTCCTCTTCGGGCTCGCCGTGCAGCTCGTCGTGATGGCGCTCTACGTCCTCGGGCTCGTCGTACACCACGAAGGCATCGGGTTCCTCGCGGGTCGCCTCCTCCACGGCGTCGGCTCCGCGCTCGTCTTCATCGCGGTGCAAGCGCTCGTGCTCCAAGCGTCGAAAGCCGACGACGGCGGCGCGACGGCGGGCGCGGTGCGGGCGGCGATCGTGCTCGGGATTCCGATCGGGTTCGTCGCCGGCGGCGTGCTCTCGGATCTCGTCGGCAACGTCGCGACGTTCGCGATCGCGGGCGGTGCGATCGTCGTCGCGCTCGTGACGTCGTTCTTCACGGTGCCCGACCTGCGCGCGAGGATCGCGTCGCGTCCCTCCGCGCTCGCCGCGCTCGCCGCGATGCGCGACCGGCGCGTGATCGCCGTCGGCAGCTTGAACTTCACGATGAGCTTCGCGAGCGGCGGCATGGTGCTGACGACGCTCGCGCTCCTCGTCGAGAGCCGCCACATCACGTTGTTCGGACGAAGCGCGCAGGGATCGTCGGGTTTGCTCATGGGGATCCTCTCCGTCGTCGACCCGCTCTTCACGCCGCTGCTCGGGCACCTCGGCGACAAGCTGCGCGCGCACGCGCGCGTCGCGGCCGCTTCGTCGGCGGTGATCGTCGTCGGGCTCGTCGCGATGGGATTCGCGCGTCACCTCGCGGGCACCGCGATCGGCGTCGCGCTCGTCGGCCTGGGCACCGCGGGGATGGGACCCTCCGTGCTCGTGCTCCTCGGGCTCGTCGTTCCGCGGGAGCGCCGCGGGCTCGGCGCGGGGTTCTTGCAACTCTGCGGCGACGCGGGCGGCATGCTCGGTCCGCTCGTGGGCACGGCGCTCTTCGCGGGCGACGTCGCCGTGCCGTACGTGCTCACGGCGATGCTCGTCGCGTCGTCGGTGCCCGTCGCGTTGTGGCTCTCGCCGATCGAGCGTGTATCCTCCACGCGATGAAGCGCGCGATCCTCTTCGCCGCGTGCGCGATCGCGTGCGGACCGAAACGAGACACCACGCGCGCTGCGACGCGCCCCGCTGCGCCCGCGATCGAAGAACGCGACGACGTGTGGATGCGCACGTCGTTCGAAGATCGCCACACCATCATGACGTTCAAGGTCCTGCCGAACATGGCTCGCACCTGGCAAGCGTGGAAAAAAACCGAGTGGCCCGAGATGACGTGCCGCACGTGCCACGGCAAAGACGCCGAGGCGGTGAATTACAAAATGCCGAGCCCGTCGCTCCCACCGATCGATCCCGCGCATCCGCCGCGAAATCCCGCGGCGGACTTCATGCGGACCCGCGTCGTCCCCGACATGATCGGCATGCTCGAGACGACGCCGGAGCACTTCTCGTGCAACGCGTGTCACCCGACGCGATGAGGACATTTTCGCGGGCACGAAGATCGACTAAAGGTCGTCTGATGCGAAAACTCATCTCCGTGGTCTCCGTGGCAGCATTCGTGGGCGTCGTTGCAGGCAGCACGGGCGCCGATGCAACACCCAGCTGCGCGCTCGACGGCGTCTGGACGGCGTCGAACCCCGGCGGCCGAACGACCTTCACGACGAAGCTCGTCGCGGCGACGCACGCCATCACGGTCGATCGCACCGGCGGTGGCCTGCCGAACGCGCACATCGAGGGCACGTACACGTACGACGCCTCCTCCGGACAAATCACGTTCACGAACCGATCCGTCAGCACGCAGGACATGGCGTTCTTCGCGTGCCTCAACGTGCCCGGCACGTACACGGTCGCGTTCCCCGATTGCACGCACATGACTCTCGCGCTCGTGAGCGACGGTTGCATGCCGCGGACGCAGAGCGCAACACACGCGACGTTCACGAAGCAATAGCGAGACGCGTCAGTCGCCGCCCGCGTCTGCGCACGGCGCGCCTTCGATCGCTTGGAGCTCGATGCCGAGCGCGCACGCGCCGAACCCGGAGACGCACGCGGACGAATCGGGACCTCCCGCGTCCGGCACGCACGTCGTGTCGACCTTCGTCGCGAGCTCATCGCTCATCTGGATGACGTTGTAGTTCTCGGACGCCTGCGTCGCGCAACCCGACGTCGCGCCGCAGCGCGCGCAGTAATCGGTGACGAGCTTCTGTTGATCCGTCGAGAGCGACGCGTCGGCGAGCGCGCTCCGAACGCACGCGGTCGAAGCGTCCGAGTCGCACGCGGTCGCGCACGACGAGACCGCGGACTCGTATTGCGAGCTGAAGAGCGTGTCGAAATAGCTGCAGACTGCATTGATGTTCTGCACCTGACACTCGTTCAATCCGTTGCCAGGGCCGCACGTGTTGCAGTGCGCGATCGCCGCTTTGCAGAAGACGCTCGAACCCGTGTACGTCGGGCACACGCCGCCGTCGTTCTGCGCGGCGTCCGACGCGCTGTCTTGCGCGACGACGTCGTTTTGCGCGACGTCGTTGGTCGTCGCGTCTTGTCCACCGTCGTTCGAGTTGTTGTCGCCGCCGCCGCACGCTTCGAGCGCGAGCAGCGAGAAGGCGGACACAGAAGCGATGGTTCCGAGCAGCCGAAAGCGCGTCGTGGAGGTCATGCGGCGAGCGTATCGTCCATCGCCCATCGGCGCGAGACCCGAGGCGATCGGCCTTTGAACGCTCGCGCGCGTGTGGTCTACTCCGTTCGAAATGATCACGCGTCGAGGCGTGCTCGCGTTCGGCGCGTCGACGGTGGTCGCGAGGAAGATCCTCGCGGACGACGCGCGGCTCGTGCCCGCGTGCTACGTCGCGCACGGATCGCCGATGCTCGCCGTGGATCAAAAACGCGGCGCGGAGCTCGCGCAATGGGCCGCGTCCATGCCGAAGCCCACGGGGATCGTCGCGCTCACGCCACACTGGCGGTCGCGCGGCGTGCGCATCGGGCACGTCGGGCGCGGCCGCGCGCTCTACTCGTTTCCCGCGTTCATGCGGCGCGCGCTCCCCGCGAACCTCGAGTACGCGACGCCCGACAACGCCGAGCTCGCGCATGTCGTGTCCGATTTGCTCGCGCCGCTCGATCCGACGATGGACGAATCGCGCGCGGGCTTCGATCACACCGTGTGGATGCCGCTCATGCACATGTTTCCGCGCGCCGACGTCCCCGTCGTCGAGATCGCGCTCCCGTTCGTGCAGGAAAACGATCTCTTCTCGCTCGGCAAGCGGCTCTCGCTCCTCCGTCTTCGCGGCGTGATGATCCTCGCGAGCGGAAACGCGACGCACAACCTCGCCGCGATGAGCTTCGGAACGACCGACGCGCGGCCGCCCGCGCCGTGGGCGAAGGAGTTCGACGCGTGGACGCGCAAGACGCTCGAAGCGCGTGACATCCCGTCGATGCTCGCGTGGCGCGCGCGCGCGCCGAACGCGGACCTCGCGCACCCCGACGACGGCGGACATTTTCGCGTGATGCTCGTCGCGCTCGGCGCGGTCGCGCGCGGCGATGCATTTTCGTCCGCGCGATTTCCGGTCGGAGGGTTCGACGGCGCCGCGCAATCCAACCTGTGCGTCGAGCTCGCCTGACTTTTTTCGCGATGTGACGCGCGCGTGAACTGCGGGCGACAGCCGCCGTTCCAATTGTCCAAGGAATGTTGCCGTTGCGACGCGCCGCCGCGGTTATGGAGGGCGCCGTGAAAGCTCGCTCGCTCCTCCCGCTCCTCCTCCTCGCTCCCAAATTCGTTTTCGCGCAGACGCCGCCGCCGCCGCCGCCGTCGTCGACGACGGAAGCTCCGCCGCCACCGCCCGCGACGACCCAAGCGACGCCGCCTCCGCCAGCGCCCCCTCCTCCTCCTCCTCCGCCGCCGCCACCACCTCCTCCCGCAGTCGCTGCCACGACGTCGAAGGACGCCGAGCCCTTCGTGCAGGTCACGTCGCTCAAGCTGATGCTCGACAAGAAAATCATCACGCAAGACGAGTACGACAGCGCGATGCGCGACATCCAAGCGAGCGCGGGATCGAAAGCCGGCAGCGACACGAACACGCTCACGCTCGGAAAATTCGCGACGACGATCTACGGCTTCGTCGAGGCCGACGCCATCCACGACTCGACGCAAGGCTTCACCGAGGTCCAAGGCAACGGCCAGGTCAAACGCAACGAGACCTTCGCAGGTCAGCACGGTCAGCTCGAAGGATCGATCCGCAACTCGCGCTTCGGCGTTCGCGTCAAGGCGCCCGCGTTCCACGACATGCGCGTGAGCGGCATGCTCGAAATGGATTTTTTGGGCAACCAGCCCGTGCAAGCGTATCCGTCGGGAGGAACCGCCGGCGCGATCAGCGAGGCGTCGCTCTACGCGAACCCCGAGTTCCGCGCGCGCCACATCATGGCGAAGGTCGAGACGCCGATCATCGACATCCTCTTCGGTCAGTACTGGAACCTCTTCGGATGGCAGCCGTACTATCACCCGAACACGGTCGAAATTCAGGGGATCCCCGGCGAAATCTACTCGCGCCGCCCGCAGCTTCGATTGTCGAAGACGATCAAGACCGATCCGATCAACGTCGACATCGCGGTCGCCGCGCTCAACCCGGTGCAGCGCGACTCCGAAGCGCCCGAGATGCAAGCGGGCCTTCGTCTCGTGTTCAACAACTGGAAGGGGAAGCGCACCGGCGGCAGCACGGGCACCGCGATCGAGCCCGCGTCGATCGGCGTCTCCGGCGACATGAAGTACGTGAAGATCCCCTACCCGCTCTCGACGACGACGAACGGCACGACGGGCACGACGGATCTCGTCGGAACGTCGATCGCGATCGACGCGTTCCTTCCGATCATTCCGACGAGCGACAACGGCAAGTCGGGGAACAACCTCTCGTTCACCGGCGAGTTCTCGACGGGCTTCGGCATGGCCGATCAGTTCTCGAGCTTGACCGGCGGCGTCGCGTTCCCCGCGCCGCCCAACCCGACGAACGCGAACCCCGCGCCCACGTACGTGCAAGACATCGACAACGGCATCATCGGCTTCACCGCCGACGGCACGATGCACTACGTGCAGTGGTACGCGGGCATCGTCGGCCTCCAATATTATTTCCCGCTCACCAACGGGAAGGTGTGGGTCGCGGTGAACTACGCGCACATGGAATCGCCGAACACGGCGCAGCTCGGCGGCGCGACGAAGGTCCGCACGAAGCTCGACTGGGTCGACGGCAACCTCTTCGTCGAGCCCGCGCCGGGATGGCGACTCGGCTTGAGCTACTCGCGTACGTTCGACACGTACGCGGACAAACAGCAGCCCGTGAACGACCGCGTGCAGGGCTCAGCTTTCTTCATCTTTTAGTCCGCCCCAACCGTGAGCCTCAAGTTTGCGACGTGAATGTGACGGACGCGTGAACCGTCGCTGACTATTGTTCGCGAGATGTTGCGGAGCGCCCAACCCTGCGTAGCTATAGGTCCGTCCTGTGACTGAAGCCGAAGTCCACACCGAAGTCCCCGCGAAGATGCGCGCGAAGGACGTCTCGATTCGATACGGCGAAAAAGTCGCCGTGAAGAACGTGTCGATCGACGTGCAAGAGCACGAGGTCCTCGCGCTCATCGGACCGAGCGGGTGCGGCAAGAGCACGTTCTTGCGCACGCTCAACCGCATGAACGACACGATCGACGGCGTCGGCGTGACGGGAACCGTCGAGCTCGACGGCGAGTCGATCTACGGCGTCGACGTCGATCCCGTGCTCGTCCGCCGCCGCGTCGGGATGGTGTTTCAACGCTCGAATCCCTTTCCGAAGAGCATCTTCGACAACGTCGCGTACGGGCTTCGCATCGGCGGAGAGCGCGACAAGAAGACCCTCGCGGAAAAGGTCGAGCGCTCGCTCCACCAATCGGCGCTTTGGGACGAAGTGAAGGATCGCCTCAACGACTCCGCGCTCGGCCTCTCCGGCGGACAACAGCAGCGCTTGTGCATCGCGCGCGCGTTGGCCGTCGAGCCCGAAGTGCTCTTGATGGACGAACCGGCGAGCGCGCTCGATCCGATCGCGACCGCGAAGCTCGAGGATCTCATCTCGCAGCTGCACAAAATCGTCACGATCGTGATCGTCACGCACAGCATGCAACAGGCCGCGCGCGTCTCGCACCGCACGGCGTTCTTCTACTTGGGCAACCTCGTCGAGGTGGACAAGACATCGACGATGTTCACGCGACCGACGCAGCGCGAAACGGAAGATTACATCACCGGGAAATTCGGCTGACGACGCGGCCGGGAAAGCACGAGATCATGAGCTCACGATTCATCGCTGCAGGTTTGTTTCTCGCGCTCTTCGCGTGCACGCGCGACAGCGGGCAAGGCGGCACGACCTCGACGACGAGCGCGCAAGCCGCTGACAAGAAGACGTTCACGATCAAAGGCTCCGACACGATGGTCATCCTCGGTCAGCGCTGGGCCGAGACGTACATGAAGGAGAACCCAGGCGTCACGATCCAAGTGACCGGCGGCGGATCCGGCACGGGAATCGCGGCGCTCATCAACGGCACGACCGACATCTGCGAGTCGAGCCGTCCGATGAAGGACAAAGAAAAAGAAGACGTGAAGAGCAAGCGCAACGCGCCGGTCGTCGAGACGGCGGTCGCGCTCGACGCGCTCGCGGTGTACGTGAACGCGAAGAGTCCGCTTCAGGAGATCTCGATCCCGCAGCTCGCGAAGATCTACAAAGGCGAGACGAAGTCGTGGAAGGACGTCGGCGGGCCGGACAAAGCGATCGTGCTCTACGGCCGCGAGAACAACTCGGGCACGTACGGATATTTCAAAGAGCACGTGCTCGAGAACAAAGACTTTGCGTCGAGCGTGCAGACCCTCGCTGGAACGAGCGCGCTCGTGAACGCCGTGAAGGCGGACGAGAACGGCATCGGCTACGGCGGCATCGCGTACCTCGAAGGAATTCGCGCGCTCAAGGTGAAGAAAGACGACAACGCGCCCGCGATCGCGCCGTCGCTCGAAACCGCGCAAAACGGAACCTACCCGATCAGCCGCTCGCTTTATTTCTACACCGCCGGCGAGGCCACCGGCACGATGAAGAAGTTCATTGACTGGACGATCTCGGACGCGGGGCAGAAGGTCGTCGGAGACGTCGGCTATTACCCGCTCTCGAAGAAGTGATCGGGTGAGCGACGTGCAGCGCACCGAGATCCTCGCGACGACCGCGCACGAAAAGAAGGCGAAGCCCTCGCTCGCGCGCAGCGCGCGTTGGGGAGAGACGATCGCCGAGACGATCGTGAAGATCGTCGCGCTCGGGTCGATCGCGTCGGTGTTGCTCATCCTCATCTTCGTCGGCAAGGAAGCGCTCCCACTCTTCACGAGCGCCGAGGTGCACAAAGAAGTGACGCCGTCCGCGCTCTTCGCCGGAACCGCATCGGGTTACACGTGGCAGCCGGTGAGCGAAGTCCCGAAGTACAACGTGTGGCCGCTGTTCGCGGGCTCGCTCAAGGTCACGCTCATCGCGCTCCTCATCGCGGTGCCGCTCAGCGTAGCGGCCGCGATCTTCGTCGGCGAGTACGCGCCGAAACGCGCGCGAGAGATCATCAAACCGGCGATCGAGCTCCTCGCGGGCGTGCCGAGCGTCGTCATCGGATTCTTTGCGCTCGTCGTGCTCGCGAGCTGGGTGCAGCGCGCGTTCGGAACCGAGCACCGCTTGAACGCGCTCGTCGCGGGCATCGGGCTCTCGTTCGCGATTTGTCCGGTCGTGTTCACCGTGTCGGAGGACGCGTTGCGCGCGGTGCCGGGCTCTTACCGAACCGCGGCGATCGCGCTCGGATCGACGCCGTCGCAAGCGCTCTTACGCGTGATTCTTCCCGCGGCGACGCCGGGCATCGCCGCCGCGATCGTCCTCGGTTTCGGCCGCGCCGTCGGCGAGACGATGATCGTCGTGCTCGCGTCGGGCAACGCCGCGCTGCTCGACGCCGATCTCGGGCACTCGACGCGCACGATCACCGCGACCATCGCGCAGGAGCTCGGCGAGGTCGTCGTCGGCTCGCCGCACTATCGCGTCCTCTTCGCGCTCGGCGCGATGTTGTTCATTTGCACGTTCGGCGTGAACTACTTGGGCGAGCGCGCCGTCCACGGCATGCGCAAGAAACTCCGGGGGTCGAAATGACCGCGCAAGCTCCCGCGAACGCCGGCGGCGCGCCGCAGAAGCTCCACCGACGCCAGCGAAGCCAAACGTCCGATCGCGCGCTCTTCACGCTCACGGCGCTCGCGTGCGTCACGATCCTCGCGATGTTGGTCGTCGTCGTGGGGGACGTCGTCGTCGGCGGGAGCAAGACGCTCTCGTGGGAGTTCATCTCGGCGGCCCCGCGCGACGGCATGACGAAGGGCGGGATCTTCCCCGCGATCTTCGGCACGGTCGCGCTCACGCTCCTCATGACGATCGCCGCCGTGCCCGCCGGCGTCGCCACCGCCGTCTACCTCACCGAGTACGCGTCGTCGTCGTCGCGGGTCGCGCGCTGGATCCGCGTGTGCATCGCGAACCTCGCGGGCGTTCCGTCGATCGTGTTCGGTTTGTTCGGGCTCGGATTTTTCATCGCGACGATCGGACACGGAATCGACGTCGCGGCGTTCGGCGGTCGCCCCGTCTACGGTCAGCCGTGCTTGCTTTGGGCGTCGCTCACGCTCGCGATCCTCACGCTTCCCGTCGTCGTCGTGTCGACGGAAGAAGCGCTGCGCGCAGTTCCTCGCGAGCTCCGCGACGCGAGCCTCGCGCTCGGCGCGACGAAATTCCAGACCGTCATGCGCGTCGTCTTGCCGGAAGCGATTGGCGGCGTGCTCACGGGGAGTATCCTCGCGGTGAGCCGCGGCGCAGGGGAGGTCGCTCCGATCCTCTTCACGGGCGCCGCGTACTTTCTTCCGTACCTCCCGACGAAGCTCAACGATCAGTTCATGAACCTCGGCTACCACGTCTACGTCCTCGCGACGCAATCGCCGGACGTCGATCGCACCAAGCCGCTCCTTTACGGGACCGTCTTCGTTCTTCTCTCGCTCACGTTCTTGCTCAACGTCGTCGCCGTGCTGATTCGCGCGCGAACGCGCCGCCGCGCGCGCGCCGCGCTCTGAAAGAGGATCCCATGCCCGCGAAGACCGCACACACCAGCCGCGACTTCGAATCCGAGCTCCGCGAGCTCCGCGCCCACTCGCTCGCGATGGGCGCGCGCTGCGAGCGCAGCCTGCAGCTCGCGCTCGAGTCGTTCTGGAGCGGATCGCACGAGGGCGCGCACGAGGTCGAGCAGCTCGATCAACAAATCGACTCGGACGAAATGCAAATCGACGCGCTGGTGCTCCGCATCCTCGCGCTCCGCCAACCCGTCGCGCACGATCTCCGCTTCCTCACCGCCGCGCTCAAGCTCGTCACGGATCTCGAGCGCATCGGCGACGAAGCGGTCAACATCGCCGAGCGCGCGAAAGAGGGCAGCCTCGTCTCGAAGGAGCAAGTTCGCACGGTGCTCAAGAAGATGAGCGAGCAGGCGCAGCAGATGGTGCGCGACGCGCTCGACGCGTTCGTCGAAGGCGACACCGCGCGCGCCGAGTCCGTGCTCCAGCGCGACGACGACGTCGACAAAGCGTACGCCGAGACGCTGAACATGATGATGGATCACATGGCGCACCACACCGAGGACATCCCGGCCGCCGTGCGCGTGATCAAAGTCGCGAAATACATCGAGCGCATCGCCGACCACGCGACCAACATCGCCGAAGAAGTGATCTTCATGGAGCGCGGCGACGACGTGCGGCACCTCCGAACGCACCCACCGGGAAAAGCGAGCTAAGCTCGCGCGATGTTCCTCGCCGAAGGATCGCGCGTGATTCCGGTTTCGCCCGAGATCGCGTTCGACAAGCTCGCCGATTTTTCTTCGTGGAAGGATTGGATGCCGCGATCGTTTCGCCCCTCTCGCGGGCGCGCGCGCACAACGACGCTGCGCGAGGGCGATCGCGTGCGCGTGCGCATCGCGGGCGCGCCGGTCGCGTCGTCCATCGAGATCGCGACGGTCGATCGCCCGCGTGAAATCTCGTGGCGCGGCGGACCGCGCGGGGTCCTCCACGCGCATCACCGCTTCCTCTTCGAGCCGCACGCCGAGGGTACGCTCGTGCGGTCGGTGGAGTCGTGGGAGGGCCCGCTCGCCGCGATTTTTCGCTTCCTCATCCGACCGGGCGCCGAGCGCATCGGCGGACAGCAGCTCGCCGCGCTCGCCCACGCGGTCTCTCCTTAAAAGGAGCGTCGCGGGTTGCGTTTCGAACATTCTGCAGTTACAGAATGTTCATGTCTCTCGGATTCGCGTTTCAGGAGATCATGGAGGGCACGATCGAGCGAACCGGCGAGCGCTTCGATCGGCCGTTTCGCTTCGATGTCGCCGTGTCGACGCCGCGCGTCCTCGCGCGCGTCGCGCTCTGCGACGCGGACGGAACGCTCACGATCGACGGCCTCGCGAAGCACGCGCACGCGACCGGCTACCTCGAGATGTCGCCGCTCGTCGAACGCCGCATTCGCTACGTGCTCGACTTCACGGGCGACGACGGCGTGCGCTATCGCTTCGACGGCGAGAAACGCATCGCGCGACCGTTCTCGCCGCTCCCGAAGCTCCTGAAGAGTTGGACGACGTTGCCCGGCGAAGTGCGCGACGCGCGCGGCGAGCTTTGGGGAAAGGCCGTCCTTCGCTTCCACTTGATGCGCGATCTGCGCGAGCTCGCCGGGAGCGTGCGCGTCGGGCGCCACGTTCATCAACTTCGCGCGGCCCATGTCTGAGACCCACGCGCACACGAACGGATCGAACGGCGCGCGCGCGCGGCGTCTTCCCGTCTTCTCGGCGCGCGCACGCGCGACGCGCGAAGGATCACACCTGAGCGATCACGAGCGGCGCATCGCGATCACGCTCGTCGAAGCGCTCTTCCCCGGCGGAGGAAGATTCCTTCCGCGCGGCGATGACTCCACCGTTCGCAAAGTCGAGGAGCTCTTCGCGCAGTTCGGCGCGGACGCGGCGAAGCACTGGGGCGCGCTCCTCAAGACGCTCGAGCACGCGGCGCGCTTCGTTCCGTCGTCGCGCGGGCGCGCGTTCAGCGAGCTCCACGAGTACGAGCGCGCGCGTTTGCTCGGCGCGTGGTCCGACGCGAGCGACGTCGCGCGCCGCACGCTGATCCTCGCGCTCACCGCGCCGCTCAAGGTCGCGTACTTCGACGACGAAATGATCTACCGCGCGCTCGGCGCGCCGCACCGATTCCACTCGCAGCCCGAGCGTCCTCGTTACATGGAGCGCGTGACGCGCGCGCAGGATCTCACCGAAGACGTCGAGCTCGAGTGCGACGCGGTGGTCGTCGGAACCGGCGCGGGTGGCGCGGTCGTCGCGAAGGAGCTCGCGCAAAAAGGCTTCGCGGTGCTCATCCTCGAAGAGGGGGAGTTCCACCAGCGGAGCGAGTTCACCGGCGGCCTCGTCGAGAGCGTCACGCGCTTCTATCGCGAGCGCGGCACGATCGGATCGATCGGCAACACGGTCGTCGTCCTCCCGATGGGCCGCATGGTCGGAGGATCGACCGCGATCAACACGGGCACGTGCTGGCGAACGCCCGAGTGGATCTTGAACCGATGGACGAAGGATGGTCTCCCGCTCACGCCGGACGCGATGGCGCCGTACTTCGACCGCGTCTGGAGCGACCTCGGGATCGCGCGCGCGGATTGGAAATACCTCGGCGGCGCCGCGCGCGTCGTCGCGCGCGGTTGCGACGCGCTCGGCTACTCGCATCGTCCGGTCGATCGCAACGCGCCCGACTGCGACGGTTCCGGAATTTGCGACGCGGGCTGCCCGACCGACGCGCGCCGCTCGACGAACGTCTCGTACATCCCGATGGCGCTCCGCGCGGGCGCGGAGCTCTTCACCGGCGTGCGCGTCGAGTCGCTCGTGCGCGACGGCGGGCGCATCGCGGGCGTCGTCGGGCGCACCGCGCGCGGGAAAAAAATCACGGCGCGCGCGCGCGCGAGCGTCCTCGCGTGCGGCACGCTGATGACGCCGCTCCTCCTCGAACGCGAAGGAATCCACCGGCGCCTCTCGCACGTCGGGAAAAATCTTTCCGTGCATCCTGCAACCATCGTCTCCGCGCTCTTCGACGAAGACATCCGCGGGTACAACGCGATCCCGCAAGGGTACTGCGTCGACGAGCTCCAGCGATCGCATGGCGTGCTCATGCTCGGCGCGAGCGCGCCCATCGACGTCGGCGCGTCGCAGTTCACGTTCGTGGGCGACAAGCTCGTCTCGACGATGGAGCGCTACGATCGCATCGCGAGCATGGGCGTGATGGTGAGCGACGACTCGCGCGGCTCCGTGAAGCCCGGGCCACGCGGCCGCCCGATGATTTATTACTGGGTCGGCAAGAAGGAGCGCGCGCGGCTCACGAAGGGCATCGCCGCGATGACGCGCATCTTCCTCGCGGCCGGCGCGCACGAGGTCTATCCCGCGGTGCACGGTCATCGCATCGTCGGCGACGCGCGCGCCCTCTCGCGCCTCGAGCGCGCGGACCTCTCCGCGAGCGACTTCACGCTCATGGGGTTCCACCCGCTCGGCACCGCGCGCATGGCGACGACGCCTTCGCGCGGCGTCGTCGATTTCGATCACCAGGTCTTCGGGCACGAAGGTTTGTTCGTCGCGGACGGGAGCGTCGTGCCGAGCTCGGTCGCGGTGAACCCGCAAGTCACGATCATGGCGATGTCGGCGCGCGCCGCCGATCGCATCGCGCAGAAGCTCGCGTGACGGCGGCGTGGGACGCGCGGTTCTTCATCGCGATCTTTCCGAACGGAGAATGGTGTAAAGTACATACATTTTCGGGCGGGAAATCCCCTCGAAACCACTGTTTGTCCGCGCTCGAGGGGCTCGACGGCGGACCGCAGGATCTCGCGCTCGTCGGACGCGCGGCGCGCGTCGAGCGGCGCACCGAGCGCGTCGCCGAGTTCGAGCCCCGTCGCGTGAGCGCGCGCGGAATCGAAGCGACCATCGACGCGCCCTCCGTCGCGCACGAACGCCGAGACCGC
>Ga0335078_10000416_pt1 | contig 67111 bp, 62 predicted proteins | sample Lox_Sample_32_FD_206711 | JGI IMG/M metagenome (GOLD analysis project Ga0335078, IMG submission 206711) | Soil microbial communities from Loxahatchee National Wildlife Refuge, Florida, United States - Lox_Sample_3.2 | ecosystem: Environmental > Terrestrial > Soil > Wetlands | place: USA...
ACGCGACCGGCGCCGCCTGGCTGTCGACCGCTCAAGGCGAGGACCGCGGCGCTGACCAGCGGCGTCACCGCTTCCCGCGCCGGTCCGGTGCTGGCTTGCGTTAGGAACGACGGCGCACAATCCTGGCGGCCAGGTCGCCAGGACCCTGCCCCGACTTCCGGCGACGACACCGCGCTGCGGCCGGCCGCTGCGGTCAGCAAGGCCCCGGCAGGTCACGCTGATACCAGCTGCCCGGCCGGCCGCCGATGTCGGCCGGGTCGGCCGGCCCGACGGGGACGAATCCGGCCTTCGTCAGCACCTTCTGCGACGCGACGTTGGCGCTCGAGGTAGCCGCCCGGAGCGTGCGCAGCCCGTACTGCTCGGCCGCCAGCCTGCACAGTTCCCGCACGGCTGCGGTCGCCACCCCGCGACCTGCGGCGCCCTGCGCGACCCGGTAACCGACCTCGGCCGTCCCGTCGGCGATGTCGACCAGGTTGAACCTGCCAAGGACGCTGCCGTCGTCGCCGACGAGCACGTGGAAGGCGGATGTCCCGGCCTGCTGCTCGGCGAGCAGGGCCGCGTGCCGCGCGGCGAACTGCTCGAAGAACTCGTCGCCGCGGTCGGAGATAAAGCCGGCGAAGTAGGCGCGGTTCGCGCGCTCGAAGGCGAGGATCTCGGTGGCGTGGTCGGCGCGCAGCCGCTGCAGCTCGGACACCCACTCAATTTTACTCAGACGGCGCGATACGGAAGGCGGTCGGCCGACTGCTCTATCGGAGCAGACCGCTGGCCCCTTGGGGGGTATTCGTCTCCTCGGAAAGCCACTCGTCCATGTCCGGAGCGTGACCAAATGGCCTAGTCTCAGGCAGGAGCATGAGTCAGTCAAGTCGTTCCACTCGCTGCCCGAGACCAGCATCTGGCCCGGGCATCCCCTCGTTGGAGGCCCAGTGGTGACTGCTGCCGCCGGCAGGCACCGCCGTCCGTCCGCTCCGCTGGAGCTGCATCACGGCGACGGTATGCCGTTTGACTCCGCCGAATTCCTCCCGGCACCCGTCGACACGACGCGTGCCCGGGCCGACGCGATCTCGGCCTCCGGCGCCGACCCGGACTGGTTGTCCGGCCCGGGCGGGACCACGATGTGGCCGCCGCAGTGGGACGACCCCCCGCCAGCATTGCACCCCGACCACCCGTCCGCGCCCGTGCCTCGGGTGCGGGTACCGCGAACGCCGTCGGACCGGCCGAGTCCCGGAGACCGGCCGACCGCGGGTAACGCCCGGGCACGTGACTCCCGGGACCGGCGCTCCGCTCGGAATCAGGGCCACGACACCCGGTCTGGCTTCAGCACCAGACCCGCCCCCGCCCCCGCCCCCGGTCCCGGACCGCGCCGCGCGGCGGGACCGGGCCGCGCGGCGGGACCGGGCCGCAACTCCGGTCAGTACATGGCCCGGCCGACTCCGCGGGCCGCGCCCGGCGCCACATTCCAGGGTTCCCGCCCGGCCCAGGACTACGGCGCCGGCCACCCCCCGGCGCACGGGAACCTCGCAAGCCACACCTATGACCCGGCACCGCGCGGCGACTCACGCCAGTCTTACGCGCCGGCCGGTGATTACAACGGCGGCGACGGCTACGCATCCGACCCGCGCCTGCAGCCGGATCCTGCGTACCCTCCGGGCGGAGGCTACGAGCCGGCACAGGGCTACGGCCCGGCACAGGGCTACGAGCCGGCACAGGGCTACGGCCCGCCACAGGGCTACGGCCCGCCACAGGGCTACGGCCCGCCACAGGGCTACGGCCCGCCACAGGGCTATCGCCAGGCGCCCGGGCCGCAGCGCGGTCACGGCAGCCGACGGCTCTTTGCCGTCCCCGATTCCTTCGCCGCCGAGGGCCAGGACGTGAGCCCCGGCCGCGATGAGATGGTCCAGTTCGGTGCCCAGGCGGTTGCGCTGGCCGACCCCGCCTGGCCGGACGAGCCGCCGGACAGCGGCACGCTGGCGCTGGTCGAGCAGCTGCTGACCAACGCCGACAGCCAGGCGGCGACGATCACGCAAGACGCACTGAGCCAGGCCACGGCGATCCGGGAAGCAGCCGAGCAGGACGCGGCCACGGTCCGGCAGGAGGCCAGCGCGATCCGTGCGGCCGCCGAGAAGGAGGCAGCCGAGATGCGGGCGGCCATCCTGTCGATGTCGGAACAGCTTGGCCGGATGGCCGCGTACGTCACCGAGAACCTGGCTATGCCCGGGGGCACGCCGGCTGTTGCCCACGCGAGCGCTCCGGCCGCCCTGGTAGCAGCACCGCCGGCCGCTGTCCCCGTCAGGCCCGCACGCCCGGAAACCAAGCCGGCCCGGCCGGCTGCCAAGCCAGGAAAGCCAGCCTCCAGGCCTGCCACCGGGTCAAGGGGCAGACAGGCCAGCGCCGCGCGCAAGATCGCGGCTCTCCTTGCAGTCATGGTCACGGTGGGCGTCGCCAGCGGAGCCACCGAGCTCGCGCTGCACGGAGCCCCGTTCTTCATTTTCCGGGCAAATGGGGCGGGCGCCTCGGAAACGGGCCCGGTAGAGAATCAGGGTCCGGGTCAGCCGGATGCGCCGGGCGCGCATCACGCGCACCCGGCGCATCCGGCTGGGCGTCACGCTCGGCCAGCGCAGCAGACCAGGTAACTGGCATCCAGACATCGCCCTGCGAAGCCAGGCAGGCCCGGGCTCTGCTCGCACGATCAAGGCGCTCGCGCTCCGCGGACGAGCCAGAGGAGGCAGGAAAGTGAGCCAGTGGGACACGATCCGAGATAGCTATCCCTACCCGGAAGCCGCCTACCAGGTCCCGTACCACGACGCTGTCAGCCCGGCCGACGAGTATGAGGAGGTCCGCCACTATCCGGACTACGAGGAGGACAGGCGGCCGGAGCCGAAGCCCAAGAGGGCCTCCATCGATGCCTGGATGGCCCAGCAGTCCACGCTCTTCCCCCGGTTGAAGAGACGCTCGATAGCGCTGTTCTTCCTGCGCTTGCCCGCGTTCATCCCGTGGTTCTTCATTATGCGCGGGTGGTACTCGCTGAACGCTAAAGACGTCCTGACCCTGTCCGAAGCAGATGTGCTGGGAACCGGCGGCGAGCTCACCTTCCTGATAACGGTTACGATCACCCCGCTGATTACGCTGACTGGCGCGCGGTGGTACGCCCCGCTGCGGCGATGGTATGGCATCTTCTTCGCGCTCATCGGGACCTCGGACGCGGTGACGGCCTCGATCACGACGTCGTTCGCCGGCGGCGTGTTCGGCCGGCTCGCCGGCCACACCTTCCTCGTCACCGGGTTCCTCATCATCCTCATAGCCGCGCCCGTTCTGCTGACGGCAAACACGCCGGCGCAGCGGAAGCTCGGGACATTCTGGAAGAAGATTCAGAGCCTGACCTATGTCGTCTGGGCGATGATCGTCGTTCACCTGGCACTGCTCGACGGATTCAGGCCCTTCGACGGGCCGCAGGGCGACGGCGACCCCGTCTTCCACCAGCGCCTCTACCAGATCGTGGCGATCAGCGTTCCGCTGGTCATTCTCCGGCTGCCGCCGGTGCGCCGCTGGATCACCGACAGGCGGGCAGCTGGCCAGCAGTGGAAGGTCTGGTGCACGATCGCGCCGATGGCAGCCCTGTACCTGCTGGCGTTCGCGTTCATCATCAACGAGGAGATCTTCACCGGCCTCCAGGTGCTGACGCTCAACCCCCCGGCGAACTGAGCGGACCGACGCGATGCACAGATCACGTGCCTCCGAATACTGCAGGAGACGGCCGAACCGCGGGAGGTGGCTATCTGATGACTGAGCGGTCAAGCGCTCGATCGTCGAGGAGGAACGTAACCGGGTTCCTTCTGCTCGCAGTCCCATCCGCCGTGGCGGCGGCCCTGCTGGTCCTGGCCGTTCCCTACTATGCGGGCGCATCGGCCAGGATCGCCAGCCTGTACGCGAACGTTGCGGCCCCGGCCGATCAGACACTCCGCCCGGAGATTACCGCCTACACCATCCACGAGCATCACAGTCTCGCGGCGGCCAGGCGGGACCTTTCGGCGGAGGTGAAGGCGGAAGCCTCGTTCGACAGCCAGCTGAGTCAGATCACGTTCCCGCCAGGGACGGATCCCCACGCTGAGCAGCTCGTCAAGGCCGACGAGAAGCGGATCAAGCTGATCAGGCTGCAGATGCAGGCAAGGACGCTCAGGGAGCTTCGTTTGTTCGACGCCACCGACCAGGCCGCCGACGTCGCGGTCGAAGCGCAGGTGAGCACCATCCGCCGGGATCTGGGCTTGCCTGCGGCCAGTGGGCTGCTGTACTGATGCCGCGGGCTGCGCCTTCGCGTCAGCAGCAGTAACGCAGGGACCAGGTCGGCCGGAGGGGTAGCCGTGAGCTGAGGGGGTCCGCCCTCCCGGACCGTCTCGACCGGGTGCGAACGGCTGCGGAGTCAGCTACCGCACGAAGCTAGACCCGCCGTCGTGCCGACGGGGCGGGCGGAAGAACCGCGCCGCGACCCGGTCTCGTGCCATCATCCTCCTGACCGGGCTTGTGCGCACGGAGCCGTGCTCATGCAGCGGGGTCCTGAGGCAGGACGATGACCGCGCCGAGACAAGCGGTCTGCCGCAGTCGCCGGGTCGAGACTGAGGGCAGCGCAGATCTGACCCGCGCCGCGTCGTCGCCAGGAAGAGGCACTCAGTGCGGCGCGCGGCGGCTGCGCCATGAACGCCCGGCCGGTCCGCGCGCACCGCCGACGGGAGCTGGCAGCCTGCCGCGCGCGGACCGGCCGGGGCGAGCCGGGAACTCACCAGCCGCCGCCCCCGCCGCCGGAACCCGATGACGCGGGAGCCGGGGCCGACCGCAGCGCGGACCCGGACGGCGTCACGGCCCACCACAGACCGCCTGACGCATTGAGTCCGTTGCCGTTGAGCTGGCCTGCAGACGTGTCACCCATGTACGTGTACAGCGGATGGCCGTCATACGTTGCCTGCAGCTGGCCGCCTGCCCGCTTGATCGTCCCGAAGCCATGCGGCAGCGACGTGCCGCCCGCGGTAGTCGCCTTCCCCAGGACCGGCGGCCAGTACGCGGCGCATGAGCCAGTGCAGTCCGATCGGCTCGGCGTGTCCTTGGCGAACCAGTACAGGGTGAGCCCGGCAGCAGTGGTGAGGATCCTGCCCTTGCTCGTGCTCATTGTCTTGATCGCTACCGGGCCGGCTCCGGCGTGGGCCTGATATACCGCAGGCGTGGCCGGGCCGGACGTCGCCGGGTCTGCCGGGCTACCAGTCCCGCAGGCCGCGAGGACGACGGCGGCCGCGGCGGTGAGACCGGCGGTGAGACCGGCGCCTATCCACGATCGGTTGCGCATGGCATTGTCTCCATTCGTGTGACCTGGAAATCGTTTCCGTGACGGCGCGGCTTACTGGCAGGGATCATGACGCCGGGTCGCCGCCCTGCCTGCCGCGGCGCACCCGGCGGGTCAGATCAGGACTCGTCTTCTTCGCGGCGGCCGCGCGGGCGCCCGCGATCAGGCCGACGCCCGCCGCCACTGCCGCCCGCGGTCCCACGCGCTGCCGCCTGATTCGCGCAGCGCGGGCCGGGCGGTACCGAACGGTGAGATCTGCGGGTTCGTCGCGGCCGCTGCCGGGGTCGTCATCGTGGTGCAGGACCAGGCAATCCATATCGTCACTGGCTACCCGCCGCAGCAGCCCTGGCAGGCCCGCAAGCTCGACGAGCTGGTCCCGGCAGTCACGGCAGCACGCCAGGTGAGCGCCGACCGCCTTGCGGCCGGCAGCCCCGAGCGCGCCTACGAGGTACACGCCAAGCTCGAGGCGAATCTCCCTGCAAGCGGCGGTCGCTGTCACGGCCGGCGGCCTCGCCCGGCACACGAGGGCGCGCTCGCCAGCCGCGCAGTCCTCAGACAGATCACAGCGTCCTCCACCACCGGACCAGGCGCATCGAGGCCCGGCGCGCGGGTCTCCTGCGGGGCGGGACAGCCGAATCCCTTACCCTGCGGCAGACTAGGTTCGCGGCGGGTGGCGCCGATAGGGACCAATAACCCTCGGGGGACGGTAACCCCCCGGGGGGACCGGACCGGCGGGAAGCTCCGTGCGCCTGCCTCAGCTCGCGGCCAGCTCGCGACGAGGCACTGACGCTCGAGTTCCTGGTCAGCGCGAATACGTTTCGGCTGACTGATCGCACAGTTACCAGTGCGCCCGAGCCCGCGAAACCAGGCACGCGATAGCTAACGGGAATCGCGCAGTCAGCCGGATGAATCCGAAGCTCTGTGCAGAAAGATTGTTGCATTACACCGCTCAGCCGTGTTCTGTCCGCCCGCCGGGCACGCGCACGCGTGCGCCTGCGCCGCGCGACGGCGGGCGTCTCCTGCAGCTCTGAGCAAAGGAGCACGTCAGAGCGCCGGCCGCGATCAGCTGCTAATCGCCAGCCGTCCCGGTGCGGAATTCGCCGCTGAAGCGAATCACGTTCGGGTAACAGCTCCTACGCTAAATGAAGGTTAAGGGACCATTGTTGCGCCCTATGCGCGCGTAGACTTCGATCGCTCACTAAACCCGCAGTTCAGGAGATACGGAAATCTAGGCTAACGATGGCCGCGCCCCCCGCTCGCGTTACCATCCGCGTAGTCGTGCAGTCGTCCCGCCGGCTGCTCCGTGACACGTTGTCGGCCTGTCTGGCTATTCGGCCGGACATTACCGTGGTCGGCAAGGTGGCCGAGCCAGACGGCCTGGTGGCGCTGTGCGAGCTGCGTCAGCCCGACGTCGTGATCCTCGACGCGGGCTCCAGGCTGGGCGATTTCGCCGCCCTGGTCGGCGACCTCATGCGCAAGTTCCCGGAGCTCAACGTGATAGTGAGCTACCGCAACGCGAGCGAGCAGGATCTGGCCGCCGCCTGCCGGGCCGGTGTCTCCTCGCTCGTACCCGAGTCGCACGGACTCACGGCCCTGCTTACCCTGCTGCGGCCGCGCAAGGCGCGGCACGCGCGGACCACGCCCGGCAGCCTGACGGACCGCGAAGTCGAGATCGTCGTGCTGTCAGCGTCCGGGCACAACGTCGGCGAGATCGCGACCCTGCTCGGGATCAGCCCGCTCACGGTGGAGAATCTCAAGCGCCGCCTGTTCGCGAAGCTCGATGTCAGCAGCAGCGCGCACGCGGTTTCCAGGGCAGCCTCGCTCGGGATCCTGGACGGCAGCGTGAGCCCGCCCCGCAGCGCCGGGCCGGCCCGCCGGATTCGGTCGCATGACCACGGGACCGCACCCGTGCTGGCGGTGGTGTCCGGGGCGGACGGCGACGTCATCGACCAGGTGGCGGCGGCGCTGGTCGCGGCGCGGCTGCCGGCCGTGCGGATTCGCGCGCACGGACCAGTGGCCGAGACAGACTGGGCGCGCTGGCATCGCGGGCCGATCGTGGCCGCGCTGGTCGATCCCGGACAGCAGGACTGGGACCTGGTCGCGGAGCTCGGCATTCCGGCGATCCTCATCCACAGCAAGCCGGTTGACCCGCCGGAGCTGGCCGAGGCCCTCGCCAGCGGTGCCAGCGCGCTGCTGCCGGCCGACCGGATCGACGACCACTTCCTGTCGGTGCTGCTGATGGTGGCCCAGGGCTATCTCGTGGTCGGCTCGGCACCGATGCGGCCGCTGATCGGAGCTGTGCGCGCCCGCTGGGAGGACGGCGTCGACGGGCGGGTCGAACTGCCGGAGCTGACCGCACGGGAGAGCGACATCCTCCGCTGCCTCGCCCAGGGTTACTCGATCCGGCAGACGGCCCGGGTGCTCGGCATCGCCCCGAAGACCGTCGAGAACGTCCAGACCCGGCTGTTCCGCAAGCTCGGCGTGCGCAACAGATCCGGCGCGTTCGCCGTCGCGGACGCGTTCGGCTTGCTGCCCGCGGCCACGCCACCATCGCCCCAGAGACCCCAGGGGCCCCAGGGGCCCCAGGGGTCAGACGTCCCCCGGGGGATATTCGTCGGTGCCCGGAAGTGACCGGCAGCCCTAGCTTTGTCGGCGGCGAACAAGCCGACGATGAGGAGCACCAACGTGACGTACATCATCACGCAGTCCTGCGTCGATCTACTTGATAGAACGTGCATCGATGAGTGCCCGGTCGACTGCATCTACGAAGGCGAGCGGATGCTCTACATCCAGCCCGACGAGTGCGTTGACTGCGGGGCATGCGAGCCGGTCTGCCCGGTCGGGGCCATCTACTTCGAAGACGATCTCCCCGGCGAGCTCAGGGACTATCACAGGATCAACGTCGAGTTCTTCACGCACCTCGGATCGCCCGGCGGCGCGTCCAGGATGGGCAAGATCCACGGTGACCACCCGGTCGTCGCGGCGCTCCCCCGGCAGGCGGCCAGGTACTGACGCAGGTAGCTGCCGCTCCGGCGCTGACCTCCGGGGCAGGAGCGAGCGGCGGCGGCTGGCAGGCTGGTACGCGGCATTCGCTGCCTGCGCAGGCAGCGTCTTCGCCCTGTCCGGGCAGCCCCTGCAGCGCAGCTGGGCGGCGTGGGCGGCCTGCGGGTACACGCTGGCCGCACTCGCCGCGTCGCTCCGGCGGCCGGCTGGCCGCCGGGCGGCGCCCGGCATAGCCCTGGCAGGTGCGCTGGCAGCCCCGCTCGCCTGGCGGGCGACATTCGGCGCCGCGATGCCCGGCATCGGCGAGGGCTCGCTGACAGTCGTCACCCGGTCGGCGGTGCTGCTCCTGCGGCACGGCACTCCATACCTGCCCGCGGACCACATTTCGCACGCCCTGCAGTTCAATCCGTACGAGCCCGCGATGGCGCTCTTCGGCCTGCCCGCCGCGGCCGGCCTGCCCGCCGCGGCCGGCAACCCGCGGCTCTGGCTGGGCGTCACCGCGGCGGCGGCTCTCGGCTGCGCGTTCCGGCTTGCAACGCCGGGCCGCGCGCTGCGCAGTACGGCATTCGCATTCGGGACACCGGTGCTCGCGCTCCCGCTGACGACGGGACTCACCGACGTTCCGGTGCTGGCGCTGCTCAGCCTCGCGCTCGCCGGCACCGCCGGCACCGCCGGCACCGCCGGCGGCAACGCGCGGCGCTGGCCCCGGCTGGCGGCGGCCATCGGGCTCGGCGTGGCCTGTGCCATCAAGGCCACCGCCTGGCCCGCCCTGCCGGTTATCGCGGCGATGCTCGCGGCCAGGGACGGCCCGCGCGCCGCAGTCAGGTTCGCCACGACCGCCGGCGTCACCATGATCGCGCTGGTCACGACGATGGCACCGGCATCCGTGACGGCGCCGACCGCGCTTTTCCAGAACACCGTCCTGTTCCCGCTCGGCATGACCAGGCATCCGACCGCGGCCGGCAGCCCGCTGCCCGGGCACCTGCTCGCCGCCACCTGGCCCGCCGGGCGCTGGGCGGCGGTCGGCCTCCTGTGCGCCGTCATCCTGGCGACCGCGGCGTCACTCGTCGCGCGGCCACCAGCGGATACCAGGGCAGCGGCATGGCGGCTCGCCGTCAGCCTCACCGCGCTGTTCGCGCTCGCGCCCGCGAGTCGCTGGGGATACTTCGGCTACCCTGCGGCGCTGCTGGGGTTCGTGCACATGACGCGCCCCGCCGGGCCGGCCGGCGGCAGTCGCGGCCCAGCAGGCCAACCGCACCCAGACAGGTCGATAGCGGTCACCCTGCCCGGCTCCGCGGGCCCGGCCGGCGACCGCGTCGGGTTGACAGCCGGCATGAGCGGGTAATCGCAGCACATCGCCCCGCGGGCGGCGCACCGTTGCTGGTAACCACGCCGGGGCCAGGGGACCAGACGCTGGGGGAAGATGGCCGCCAAGCCCGAGACGCGGGTGATCAACGTGGCCGGGCTCGTGCAGGGCATCGTCCTGGTGACGTTCCCGGCGGCAAGCACGATCTTCACCAGCGGCAGGTATTACGGCCTGTCCAGCGCGGAGTACGGCGACATGTTTGTGCCGCAGGTCGCCGCCGCGATCCTCGCCTCGCTGCTGGGTGCCAGGCTGGCCCGGCGGATCACGACGAAGCGGGTCTACCTGCTGGGCCTCACCGCGAGCCTGATCTCGATGGCACTGCTGCTGGTCAGCTCTGTCGTGCAGGCCGACAAGAACGCCGCCTACCCGCTGCTGCTCGTCGCCACCGCGTTTCTCGGCACGGGCTTCGGGCTCACCGTCCCGGCCCTGAATACCTACGCGGCGGCGTTCTTCCCGCGGGCCGTCGACCGGGCAGTGCTCGTGCTCAACGCGCTGCTGGGCCTCGGCACTGTGCTCGCACCGGTGTTCGTCGCGATCTTCGTCGGACTCGGCTTCTGGTGGGGGCTGCCGGTACTGTCCGCGGTGCTGCTGGTCGTCCTCCTGGTGCTCAGCGCGCGGCTCCCGCTGCGCGCGGGCGCGACGTCCGCCGCCCGCGGGCGACGTCAGACCCCGCACCGGCGCGTGCCCGGCAGGTTCTGGATATTCGCGGGCTTCGTCACCCTCTACGGCATCTGCGAGACGATGAACGGCAACTGGTCTCAGCTCGAGATGACCAGGAAGATCGGCGCGTCGGCCGCGCAGGCGTCCGTCGCGCTGGCCGTGTTCTGGGGCACCGTCACCGCCGGGCGGGTCGTGTTCGCGGCGATCGAGCGGTGGCTTGCGCCCCGGCTGACATACCGGCTGCTGCCGCTCGTGCTCGCCGGCGCCTTCGTACTCGTCAGCGTGCTGGCACATGGCGCCGCCGCGGCGGCCATCGCGGTCTTCGCACTGGCGGGCCTCGGCTGCTCGGCCCTGCTGCCGCTCACGATCAGCTTCGGCGAGGAGCAGCTCACGACGATGTCGGCCGCCGCGGCCGGCGGCGTCATCGCCTTCTATCAGCTCGGCTACGGCATCGCGGCCTTCGGGGCGGGGCCGCTGCAGGATGCGGGGATCAGCCTGTCAGCGATCTTCGGCTGGACCGCCGTCGCCGCGGCCGGCATGGCCGGGCTGGCACTCGTGATCACCGCGCGCAGCGGGGGCGCCGGGCCGGCCCCGGAGCGTGGTGGCAGCCGCGGAGCTAGCTGACGCCGCCCGGCCGGCGGCGCCGTCCGCGTGCCTGGTCACGCCGGAGCCAGCCGGCCGCAGCCCGGAATGTACCGCCCGCCGGTGAATGCCAGGCCCGTTCGCGGCTCGCCATTTCCCTCGTCAAGAGCTTCCCGCGGTCCCGCAGCAGAATCCTTTTCCCTGACGGCGCCAGCGCGCGGGTGGGGCGAAGTAACCGGCGGTACGGACGGGAACGTCGGGTGTCGCTGCCTGCGGTGCGCCGCCGGGCCGGCGTCATCAGCCGCCCAGAACGGGCCGGCGATGAACAGCCGGCCGGGGACAAAGGGCCTCACGACTTTCCTACCAACGTCCCTTCTAATGCGCCGTCCCGCGGGTCAAGCTAAAAGCGAGAGCAGACTTGCCAATCCGTGGCGGCCGCGCAAGAAAGGAAAAGACGATGCCTGGGATTACAGTGGGTATCGACGGATCGGACAATGCCCATCATGCACTGATTTGGGCGATGAAGGAGGCCGCGCAGCGCGAGGTCCCGCTGACGGTTCTGACGGTCCACGAGACGATCGCCGGCTACTGGACCGGCCGTCCGGTCAACTTTGCTGGTGATGAGGACCTGGTGCAGCACGCCCGCGAGTCCGCTGAGCAGGCCGTTGCCGAAGTTGCGAAGGAAATGGACAAGCAGCCGCAGGTCACGGTCACCGCGATCAACGGCTTCGCCGCGCAGTCGCTGATCGAAGCCTCGGCCGGCGCGGACATGGTGGTCGTGGGCACGCGTGGCGGCGGCGGCTTCCCGCACCTGAGCCTGGGTGCGGTCAGCAGCCAGGTCGTCCACCACGCCAAGTGCCCGGTCGTCGTGGTCCCCTACAGCCGGTGAGGGCGGCGGTCTCTGAGCGGTCGGCCGCGGCGCCCTGAGTTCCGGACGCGAGGGCGGCAACAGCAGGCCCGCCGGGCATCCCAGCCCCGGCGGGCCTGCTCTTGCGCTGCGCCGGTGCCAGGTACCCGGCGCGGCGACGGGCCCAACGTCATCACGGCCGGGACCATGGGCCCTACTCCCCCGTGTGCCCGGCTGGTTCGCTGGTGGTCGTGACCAGCCACAGCACATCCCCGCTCATAGTCGTGGGCATAGACGGCTCGGCCGAGTCGGTCAGGGCACTGCGGTGGGCAGCGCGCTACGCCTGCGCGAGCCACGGGAAAATCCGGGCAATTCTCGCCTGGCAGTACCCGCCGCCCATCGGTCCCGCGCCCACCGGCGCGCCGGCCGGGGTGACGCGGGAGATCGGACAGCGGATGCGGGACCTGCTGGCCGAGACGGTGGTGGCCGGGGCTGCCGGGGTGCCGGTAGAGCAGCAGGTATGCCCAGGCCATCCGGCACAGGTCCTGCTCGAGCAGGCCCGGCACGCGGACCTGCTCGTGGTCGGCGCCAGGGGGCACGCGCCGGTCAGCGGGATGTTCCTGGGCTCGGTGAGCGTGCACTGTGTCACCCACTCCAGGTGCCCGGTGGTGGTAGTCCGCGGCCGCCAGTGACGAGCGTCCAGCAGGCCGAACGTCCCCCGCACGCGGGAGGAACGGCTCTGCCGGGTGGCCGTCCGCGGGCGCGATGCTGGCAGTGAAAAAGGGGGCGAGGACGATGGTTACTACCGTCAGCGACGTAATGACCAGGCGCGTAATCGCGCTTCGCGAAGACGCCCACTACAAGGACATAGTCACGGCGCTGCGGCACTATCGCGTGAGCGCCTGCCCGGTGATCGACGACGGCGGCCGCGTCATCGGCGTGGTCTCGGAGGCGGACCTGCTGTACAAGCAGACCGATCCGGAGATGCCGATCGGCCTCATCAGGCTGAACTGGAGACTGCACGAGCAGACCAAGGCCACCGCGGTGACGGCGAGCGAGCTGATGACATCGCCGCCGATAGTCATCGATCCGTCGGCCTCGATCCGGACCGCCGCGAGGACCATGCAGGACAAGCAGGTGAAGCGGCTGCCGGTCGCCCGCGCGGACGGACGCCTGGTCGGCATCGTGACCAGGTCCGACGTGCTGAGCGTCTTCGAGCGACTGGACGCGGATATCTGGGACGAGGTCGCGAAGGTGATCCTCGACGAGGAGTTCGGGCTCGACCCGGACAACTTCGACGTGACCGTGGGCTCGGGTGTCGTCACCATCAGCGGCGGGATCGACCGCCGTGACATCGCGCTGCGGCTGCTGGCCAGGATCCGGCACGCCGAGGGGGTCGTCGGCATCCGCGACCGCCTGAGTTACCCGGACAAGTGCTGACCGGGAGCCCGCCCGGACTGCGTGTGCGCGACCGGACGCGACGGGAGGAGGCGGAGGCGCGGACTGCCGCCCGATCGGTCGCGCTGCTGACCGCGGCCGCCCGTCACGTCAGCGGGCCGCAGCAGCACCGGCTCTTCGAGGAGGGCGCTCCCGCCGACCGGCTCCGGATCATCGATGCCGGCGAGGTAGCGCTGGACCTGCTGCAGCCCGGCGCTGGCCGGCTGACGATCGCGACCCTGGGCCGCGGCGACGTCGTGGGGCTGTCGTGGCTGGTTCCGCCCTACCAGTGGCGATGCGGTTCATGACGATCGCCGTGCATCGGCTGCAGACCACGCGGACCGGCTGCTCGAGGCCAGGCCGGCCGCGTGAGCGATCGCGCTTTTCCGCAGGACTTTGGGCCCGCGGCCGGCCGCCGAACGCCCCTGCCGTCAGCGCGCGCCCTGACTGAGACTGGGAATGCCGCGTGCCGCACGCGCACGTCACCGCCGGCAGTTGAGGAGAGGAACGACAATGACTACCCGCATCGGCATCAACGGCTTCGGCCGGATCGGGCGGGCCCTGGTCCGCCGCAGCCTTGAGCGCGACGACCTGGAGATCGTGGCAGTAAATGACATCACCGACGTCCGCACGCTCGCGCACCTGCTGGCATTCGACTCCACCTACGGGCGGCTGCCCGTGGCCGTCAGCCACACCGACGACGCGATCGTGGTCAACGGCACGCCGGTCAGGGCGCTGAGCGTGCGTGACCCGGCCGCTATTCCGTGGGGCGAGCTGGGCGCGGACGTGGTCGTGGAGGCGACCGGCAAGTTCCGCGGCCGGGACGACGCGGCGCTGCATCTCAAGGGCGGCGCCCGGAAGGTGCTGATCTCGGCGCCGGGCAAGGGCGCCGACCTGACTGTCGTGATGGGCATCAACGACAGGGACTATGACCCGGCGGTGCACGACATCATCTCCAACGCGTCTTGCACGACGAACTGCGTCGCGCCCATGGCCAAGGTGCTGCACGATGCGTTCGGCCTGCAGCAGGGCCTGATGACGACGGTGCACGCATACACCGGCGACCAGATGCTGCTCGACGCCCCGCACAAGGACCTGCGCCGGGCCCGCAGCGCCGCCGTCAGCATCGTGCCGACGACCACCGGCGCGGCGCGGACGACCGGCCTGGTGATTGCCGAGCTGGCTGGCCGGCTGGACGGCGTCGCCGTGCGCGTCCCGGTCGAGGATGGCTCGCTCACCGACCTGACCGCGGTCCTGGACCGCGAGGCCACTGCCGACGAGGTGAACGACGCCTTCCGGCGGGCCGCCGACGGCCCGCTGACGGGCATCGTGCGCTACAGCACCGACCCGCTGGTGTCGCGTGACATCATCGGCGACCCGGCGTCGTGCGTGTTCGACTCCGGCCTGACGCAGGCCGCGGGCAGCCTGGTCAAGATCTTCGGCTGGTATGACAACGAGTGGGGCTACACCTGCAGGCTGGCCGACCTGGCCGGGCTGGTGGGCGGATCCCTCAGCTAGGCAGCCCAACCGACGATCCGCCCCCGGAGTTCCTCCGGGGGCGGATCTCGTCGTGAACGCTCAGTGCTTGGCGGACATCCGGCGCATCTCGCGGAACCGGACGATGTCTTGTCTGCCGGCCAGCAGCGCCACGTAGATGGCGGCGGCCAGGCCCGCCAGCAGGACCTTCTTCATCGCGTTCCTCCCTTCCGTGTCCGGGCGCCCGGTACGCCCGCTCAGGCCTGCTGCAAGCATCACGGCGGCCGACCCGCGGCTGGCAGGGCCGAAGGTCCGGTCGCGGCGGGCACTCGGTCCCCGTTCCCGCGCGCTGGCACGGCTGTCCCGGATCGGGACCATCCGCCGCCGAGGCAGGGACCTTCGGCTCTGCGCGCGGCGATCGCAGGGCCGGAATGCTGAGAGATGCATAAGACGCCAGCGGCCTCGGGGTTCCGCAGGGACTGGCGAGATCACGGTGCGAAGCGCCGGGGTCGAGCCAGCAATACGAGGCCCGTTGAGGCTCCGGCTGTTCCCCGTCCTGCGCCGGGGAGCAGCCGGCTTGCATGCACGCGAGACGCCGCCGCGGACGGGGTCCTTGGTCCCGCCCAACCCTGTCCCCTGACCCTGATACACCACGACCCGGCCGGGGCAGGCTGACGTCATGGCTGCTGACCTGGAGAGCCGCCCGCCGCCTGCGCGGCCGCCCGGCGTGCCCGCGATCAGCGACCCACTCGAGCCGCTAGCTCAGATATTTCGTGATCTGCGAACTTCGCCGTCCGGGCTGTCCAGCCGGGAAGCGGCCAGGCGGCTGGAGGTCACCGGCGGAAACGAGCTCAGCAGGCGGGGCGGCCGCCGCTGGCCGCGGGAACTGGCGATGCAGTTCACGCAGCCGCTCGCGGTGCTGCTCGCCGCCGCAGCGGCCCTTGCCTGGGCCACCGGGACGCCGCGACTGGGTATCGCGATTATTGCGGTTATCTTCCTCAATGCCGGGTTTGCATTCGCCCAGGAGATGCAGGCGGAGCGGGCCGTGGAGGCGCTCGCCGCGTTCCTGCCCGAACGCGTCGGAGTGCGGCGGGACGGCCGACGGCGGGAGATTGAGGCACGGGAGCTGGTACCAGGCGACATTCTGCTGATCGAGGAGGGCGAGAGCGTCTGCGCGGATGCCCGGCTGACGACGGGCACCCTCGAGCTGGACATGTCCACCCTCACCGGGGAGTCCGAGCCGGTCACGCGCACGGCCGGGGCGTCCGACCCGGGCGTGCCGCTGCTGCAGGCCAGCGACGTGGTCTTCAGCGGCACCCAGTGCACTGGCGGCGAGGCAGCGGCCGTCGTCACCGCGACCGGCATGCAGACCGAGCTCGGCCGGATCGCGGCGCTGAGCCAGCGCGCCAGATACGACCAGAGCCCGCTGGAGCGGCAGATCAGCCGCGCGACGCGGCTGATCGCGTTCGTGGCCGTCGGCGCCGGGCTGGCATTCCTGCCGATCGGGATCGCGGCCGGGCTGAGTGTATCGGCCGCGGCCAGCTTCGCGATCGGGCTGCTCGTCGCGAACGTGCCGGAGGGCCTGCTGCCGACGATCACGCTCGCGCTCGCGGTGGGCGTCCGGGAGATGGCAAGGCGCGGCGCGCTGGTAAAGCGGCTGTCAGCCGTGGAGACACTCGGTTCCACGAGCGTCATCTGCACGGACAAGACGGGCACGCTCACCGAGAACCAGATGCGGGTGACGAGCATCTGGACGCCTGACGCGCCCGCCGCGGTAGCGCTCGACGCAGTCTCTGACGGTCGCAGGCGCGCCAGCTCGTGGCTGGCCGGGATCGCGGCCGCCTGCAACAATGCCGAACTGCACCCCGGCGGCCGGGGCACGGGTGACCCCACCGAGCTCGCGCTGCTCGAGCTGGCCAGCCAGTGCGGGCTCGACGTCTCGCCGCACCCGCGGCAGCTGGCGCGCCGGCAGATGTTCCGGTTCGACCCGCGGATCAAGCTGATGACCACGATCTCGCAGCGGGACGGCCGGCTTTTCATCGCGACCAAGGGCGCACCCGAGGAGGTGCTGGCCCGGTGCACGCAGATCCGTCGCGGCACCGAGAGCGCGCCGATCACGGCGGCCGACAAGGAGCAGGCAGCGCGCATTATGACCGACTGCGCCCAGCACGGACTGCGGGTGCTCGCGTTCGCGGACAGGACGGTGCCCGCGGGTGGCACCGTGCCGCAGACACGCCAGGAGGCCGAGCACGACCTGTGCCTAGCCGGGCTGGCGGCCATGCTGGATCCGCCGCGCGCCGAGGTCCCGGCCGCCATCGCCAGGGCGCACGGGGCAGGCATCCGCATCCACGTCGTCACCGGGGACAACGGGCTGACAGCTGCCTCGATCGCCAGGACGGTGGGCATCGGCGCCGGGGGCATGCAGGTCGTCAGCGGCAGCGAGCTCGACTCGATGTCGGAGCATGATCTCGATGAGCTGCTGACCAGCGGAGCCGAGATGGTCTTCGCGCGCAGCTCACCCGAGGCCAAGCTGCGGATCGCGGACGCACTTCGCGCCCTGGGCCAGGTGGTGGCCATGACTGGCGACGGGGTCAACGACGCGCCCGCGCTGCGCCGGGCCGACATCGGCGTCGCCATGGGCCGGTCAGGCACCGACGTGGCCCGCGAAGCCGCCACGATGGTGCTCACCGACGACAATTTCGCCACGATCGCGGCTGCGATCGAGTCCGGCCGCCGCGTCTACGACAACGTGCGGAAGTTCATCTGCTACATCTTCACGCACGCGGTCCCCGAGGTCGTGCCGTTCCTGGTCTTCGCGCTCGCGGGCGGCGCGATCCCGCTGCCGCTCACCGTCATGCAGATTCTCGCGATCGATCTCGGCACCGACACCCTCCCCGCGCTGGCGCTCAGCCGCGAGCCCGCCGAGCCGGGACTGATGGACCGCCCGCCCAGGCCGCGCGCCCAGGGCATCATCAGCAGGGCAATGCTGGCCAGGGCATGGGGATTCCTCGGTCTCATCTCGGCGACGCTCGTCATGGTCGGCTTCTTCATAGTGCTGCGGCGGGCGGGCTGGCACCCGGGTGCGCCGACCGACGCCGGCACCCCGCTCAACCTCGCGTACCGGCAGGCCACCACCGTCGCATGGCTGGGCATCGTCGCGTGCCAGATCGGCACCGCGTTCGCCGTCCGCACCGAGCACGCCTCGCTCCGGTCGGTCGGCCTGCTCAGCAATCGCTACCTGCTCGGCGGCATCGCCTTCGCGCTCGCGTTCGCCGCCGTCATCGTGTACGTGCCCGCGATGCACGGCATCTTCGGCACCGCGGCCCTCTCCCCCGTGCAGCTCGCGATCGTGGCGCCGTTCCCCGTCATCGTCTGGGGCGCGGACGAACTGCGGCGGCTCCTGCGGCGGCGGCGCCAGGCCGCCGCGGGGAGCTGACACCGGTGCGGCCGGCCGCCGGGACCTTTGGTCCCCGCAGGTCAGGATCAACGGCCCTGCTGAGCTGCGCGCGCACGGGAGATCCTCAGATCATGATTACTGACTCCAGGTACTCCAGATTCGCCGGCCGGCCGGGCACCCTCCAGGACGGGCCGGACACAACGCGAGACGAGGCGCTGGTCGCCAGCATCTACCGGCACATCCTGATGCGGGCAGAACGAGCCTGCTGCTGCACCGCGAAGCCGGCCGTCCTCGTCGTCATGCCGACCTCGGCCACCCGGCCGCACCGGACCGAGCTGCTCTTCTGCATGCATCACTACCGGGCATCCAGGCGCGGGCTGGGTGCGGCAGGCGCGCTCGCCGTCGGGGCTGACGGCCGTCAGCTCGGCGACATCCGCGACCGGGAGTACAACGAGCCCGTGCTGTCCGTCATCTAGCGGGCCGAGCCCGGAACTACCGGGCGACGAGAACGAAGGAGGCCGACACCATGCAAGCCAAAGTCGGGGACGAGCTGACCGTCAAGGGACGCCATCAGGGCGACGAGGACCGGCATGGCCTGGTCATCGAGGTGCACGGCGACAACGGTGCGCCGCCTTACCTGGTTCGCTGGCGGGACGAGCACGAGAGCGTCTTCTTCCCTGAGTCAGACACGATCATCGAGCACCGCCCGGCCGCCGGGCACGCGCGCTAAGGAGAGGACAGATGAAGCTCATCACTGCCGTCGTCAAGCCGGGCATGCTTGACGACGTCATGCACGCCGTCTCTGCGGCGGGCGCCCGCGGGCTCACCGCGACCGACGTCCGCGGCTTCGGCCAGCAGTACGGTCACATGGGCGCCGCGGCACCGCCGGGCTGGCAGGCAGCCCTGCTGCCCAAGGTGCGAGTCGACGTGGTGGTCGACGACGCCGTCGCCGAGCGGGTCACCGACGCCATCGCCAAGGCCGTCAATACCGGGTCCATCGGTGACGGCAAGATCTGGATCAGCCCGGTCAGCGCTGCGGTTCGCGTCCGCACCGGCGAGCGGGACGAAAGCGCGGTATGAGATGACTATCACTTCGGTGCGGCCGGGCCTGGGTCAGCTCGGCCTCGGCACCGGCAAGAAGGCCCGGCTGCACCGGATCCTGTTCCAGCACGGCCTGCGCAACGGCACGGCCCTGTTCCTCCCCTACGACCAGGGCCTGGAGCACGGGCCGCGTGACTTCTTCGCCAACCCGGAGGCGAGTGACCCGCGGTACGTCATCCGGCTCGCGCTCGAGGGCGGTTTCAACGGCATCGCGATCCAGATCGGGCTGGCCGAGAAGTTCTACTGGGACTACGCGGGCGAGATTCCGCTCGTGCTGAAGCTCAACGGCAAGACCGACATTCCGTCGGCGGCCGACCCGCTCTCCCCGCTGAACGCCACCGTGCAGGACGCGGTCCGGCTCGGCGCCGATGCGGTGGGCTACACGCTCTACGTCGGCTCACCCGCTCAGGAGCGCGACTTCGGCCAGTACCTGCGGGTGCGCGAGGAGGCGGAGCGGCTCGGCATGCCGCTCATCGTCTGGTCGTATCCCAGAGGCGCGGCGATCGACGCCAAGGGCGGCAAGGACTCCTTCTACGCGGTCGACTATGCCGCGCGGACTGCCAGCGAGCTCGGCGCGGACGTGGTCAAGGTCAACTTCCCGCATCCGGAGAAGCAGGCCGGCGCACCGCCCGACTACATGCGTGAGGCCACGCCGCAGGACGCGATCGATGCCGTGGTCCGCTCCGCGAACCGGACGCTACTGCTGGTGTCCGGCGGCGAGCGCGCCGGTGACGAGGCAATGCTGGAGAAGGCCAGGCAGTCCATGCGGGCCGGTGCTACCGGGCTGATCTTCGGCCGCAACGTCTGGCAGCGGGATCATGACGCGTCGCTGCGCTTCGCCGGCCAGCTCCGGGAGATCCTCGCCGAGTTCCCGTCCTGACGCGGAAAGGGCTTCGTCCCGCCGCCGCACGCGGAACGACTCTGCTGGGCCGGGGCCGCATCGTGCTCCTCGCATGACCGGTGTTACCGCGGCCTGCTCGCGTCCGCCTTGCGCACGGCGAACTGCCAGGTCAGCGTCAGGCAATCGGGATCCGGCTCGAGCCGCAGGCCCGCGCCCGCCCGCTCCGCGCTCGCGCGCAGGTCGGCCTGATCCTCAGCGGCCAGGCCGTCCTGGCCCGCCACGCACCGCAGCACCAGTCCCGCGGGCTCGGCCGCCAGCGACACCGACGTGACGGCGCCGTAGGCCGCGACCAGCGTCAGGGCCTCGCGCAGCAGCGCGATCACCCGGTCCTGCTCCTGCGGGCCCAGTGCCTCGTCCACGCGGCCGGCGAACTCGACCGCCGGCGGCGGAGCCAGCACGCTGCACGCGTCGAGAACGCGGTGCCGCAGGCCACCCTCGCCGCGAGGCCTGGCGCTGAGCCCGAAGACCGCGTTGCGCAGCAGGACGATGGCCTCGTCCAGCTCCCCGATGGACCGCTCGGCGTGCTCGCGGGTCTGGGCGGTGCCGGTGACCGCGGCCCGCTGCATCGTCAGGCCCGCGGCGAACAGCTTGCTGATCACCTGATCGTGCAGCCCGGCCGCGATCCGGTCCCGGTCCTGCGCGAGCGACAGCTGCCCGAGCTGCGCCTGCAGCTCCACCGCACGGGCCCGCGACCTGCGGAGCTGGTCCCGCAGCCGGTGCGCGGAGATCACGATGACGGCGCTCACCAGCGCCCAGAGGATCACCCGCCGGGCGATCACGGGTCCGGCGGCGCCCTGATCCACCGAGGTGACGGCTTCCACCGCCACCACCGCCACGGCGACGACCGCCGAGTCGCCCCACCGCTGGAACAGCACGCACCACACCAGCGGCATCAGCAGTACCAGCCCGACGCCGGAGTTCGGCCCGGCGGCCAGGATCAGTGCCAGTACCGAGCCGGTGTACAGGAGCGGGACGGCTGCCGTCAGCCAGGCCGGCAGCCGCCGCCAGGGCGCGAGCATCGCCGCCGCGGCCGCGACGAGCAGGACCACACTGGCCGTGACGGCCGGCACCGACCCGGTTCGCGGCGGCAGCGCCAGGCTGGCCTCGGCGATGACGGCGATGACGGCGAAGGGGGCGGCCCTCGCGAGCAGCCCCGGCCGCTGGAACGGTGCTGCGTCCATCTCGCCGGGGCTGGACCGCTGCCCAGCGGGCCCGGCAGTCAGGTTCATAGGCCCAACCTCATGAAACGCTGGCCCGCTGAGCAGGGCTCCCCGGCAATCACGCCGGCGTCGTGGCCTGGTCGGCGGTAATTGTCACATTCGGTGTCATGCTAACTATCGCACACCCGAATGTCACCTGGAGTTACCAGTGGGGCCCGCCGCCAGCGGACCTTCGGGCCTTCCGGCCGGGACTTTGCGCTCTGCCGCGCCGACCCGCGTGGCGGTGTGCTGGCACTATGACAACGCTTACACGACAGTCCCGGCCCGGCACGCCGGGACTTGAGGCCTATCCGCGCCGGTGGCTGGCGCTCGCCGTGCTGTGCGTGTCCCTGCTGATCGTGACGCTGGACAACACGGTGCTCAACGTCGTCCTGCCGACCCTGGTCCGGGACCTGAACGCGACCGACAGCCAGCTTCAGTGGATCGTCGACTCATATGTAATGGTGTTCGCCGGCTTGCTGCTCGTGGCCGGCAGCGTCGCCGACCGCGTCGGCAGGAAGCCGACGTTCCTCGCCGGCCTCGGGCTGTTCGCGGCGGGATCTACCTGGGCGGCGTTCTCCGGCTCGGTGGGCATGCTGATGGCCGCGCGGGCGAGCATGGGCATCGGCGGCGCTCTCATCATGCCCTCGACGCTGGCGATCATCACGAACATGTTCACCGACCACGGCGAGCGCCAGCGCGCGATCGGCGTATGGGCGGGCACGAGCGGCCTGGGCATCGCGCTCGGGCCGATCATCGGCGGACTGCTGCTCGCGCACTTCTGGTGGGGCTCGGTCTTCCTGATCAACGTGCCGATCGCGGTACTCGGCGTGGCCTGCGCCGTGCCGCTGGTGCCCAACTCGAGGAACCGGGCCGCCGCGAAGCCGGACATCACCGGTTCCCTGCTGTCGATAGCCGCGCTCGGGCTGCTGCTGTGGGCGATCATCGAGGCGCCCAGCGAGGGCTGGACGTCCGGACTGGTCCTGGCGACGGGGCTGGGGGGACTCGCGGTACTCGGCGGGTTCGGCTGGTGGGAGCGGACCACCAGTCATCCGATGCTGCGGCTGGAGTTCTTCCGCAGGCCGTCGTTCTCGGGCGCGATCTCATCGGTAGGCCTGGCGACGCTCGGCCTGTTCGGCGCGCTGTTCGTGCTTACCCAGTACCTGCAGTTCGACCTCGGCTACTCCCCGCTGCAGGCAGGAGTCCGGGTGCTGCCGGCGGCGGGCGCGATCGCCGTCGTGGCGCCCCTGTCGACCGTCCTGCTGCGGGCGATCGGCACGAAGCTGACCGCGGCGGCCGGACTGGTCGTCGTCGGGGTCGGCCTCTGGCAGATCTCCACCGCCTCTGTGACCACAACCTACACCGGCACGCTTGCCGGGATGATCATGCTGGGTGTCGGCGCCGGGCTGGTCATCCCGACCGCTACGTCGTCGGTCATGGCCTCCGTCCCGGCCGAGCACACCGGCATCGGGTCCGCTACCAACGGCGCGTTCCTGCAGGTTGGCGGCGCGCTGGGAGTCGCGATCATCGGCAGCCTGCTGAACTCCAGGTACCAGTCGCACATCACCGCGGCGCTCGCGCCATTCCACCCGCCGCGTGCGATCATGGACACCGTCACCGGTTCCGTCGGCGGCGCCCTCGCGGTCGCGGCGCACCTTGGCGGCAGCCTCGGCGCCCAGCTGGCCGAGCTGGCAAGGTCCGCGTTCGTCACCGGAATGGACGTGGGGCTGACGGTCGCAGCCTGCGTGGCCCTGCTCGGCGCCGTGCTCGCACTCGTCTGGCTGCCGGACCACGTCGGCCCGGCGCGCGGGCACCGGGGACGATAGACCCGATAACGGTGCACAGGACCATCGGCCCTATGCAGAGCGCGGCGCCCCGGAGTTCGATAGAAGTAAGGATGGCGCGGCGCGGAATGCCGGCGGCCGACGTGAGTAGCGAGGCATGAGATGACAACTGACGGACAGCTGGTAGTGGTTGGCGTGGACGGCTCCGCCGAGTCCGTCGCGGCCCTGAAGTGGGCGGCTGCGTACGCGGCCGCGACCGGCTCGCGGGTGCGCGCGGTCATGGCGTGGCACTACCCGGCCGCCTACGGGGCGGCACCGGTGGGCGTCGCGCCGGCCGCGGTCACCGACGAGGTGCGTGAGCAGATGACGGAGGCGCTCGCCAAGTCGGTGACCGAAGCCGGCGCCGGCGCCGAGATAGAGCAGGAAATCGGCTACGGCCACCCGGCCCAGGTGCTGGTCGACCAGTCGGCCAGCGCCGACCTTCTCGTCGTGGGCAACCGCGGACATGGTGCGTTCACCGGAATGATGGTTGGCTCTGTCAGCATTCACTGCGTGACGCACGCGCACTGCCCGGTCGTCGTGGTCCGCTCGGACGCATGATGACCGCTCCCTCGCTTGCCCGGCTGTCAGACGCGGATACGCAGACACTGGACAAGTACTGGCGGGCCGCCAATTACCTGGCGGCCTGCCAGATATATCTGATGGACAATCCCCTCCTGACCGAGCCGCTGCGACCCGAGCACATAAAGCCGCGGCTGCTCGGTCACTGGGGCACGACGCCCGGACTGAATTTCGTCTGGGCGCATCTCAACCGCGCGATCATCGCGCACGACGCGGAGATGATGATCGTCGTCGGGCCCGGCCACGGCGGACCCGCGGCGCTCGCCAACAGCTGGCTCGAGGGCAGCTACAGCGAGACCTACCCCAGCATCCCGCGGGACGGCACCGGAATGCGGCTGCTCTTCCGCCAGTTCTCCTTCCCCGGCGGCGTGCCAAGTCACGTCGCCCCGGAGACTCCCGGCTCCATCCACGAGGGCGGCGAGCTCGGCTACTCCCTCTCGCATGCGCACGGCGCCGCCTTCGACAACCCGGGCCTGATCGTGGCGTGCGTGGTCGGCGACGGCGAGGCGGAGACCGGCCCGCTGGCGACGAGCTGGCACTCCGGCCGGTTCCTCAACCCGGCTGCCGACGGCGCGGTGCTGCCGATCCTGCACCTGAACGGCTACAAGATCGCGAATCCGACCGTTCTCGCCCGGATCCCGGAAGCGGACCTGGACTCGCTGCTGCGCGGCTACGGCTGTGAGCCGGTCTACGTGACTACCACGGGCGAGCCAGTCCCGCACGCGGAGATGGCAGCGGCGCTGGACGAGTCGATCGGCCGCATCCGCGCGATCCAGGACGAGGCTCGCCACGGCCGGCGCGTGCCCGGCCAGCCGTGGCCGATGATCGTGATGCGCACGCCCAAGGGCTGGACCGGGCCGGCCGAGGTGGACGGGCTGCCGGTCGCCGGCACCTGGCGCGCGCACCAGGTGCCGCTCGCGCAGGTGCGCACCAACCCCGGTCACCTGCTGCAGCTGGAGGAGTGGCTGCGGTCATACCGCCCGGAGGAGCTGTTCGACTCCGACGGCCGCCCGGTGGCTGAGCTGCTGGACCTGGTCCCAGCCGGGGAGCGACGGCTCGGCGCCAGCCCGCACGCCAACGGCGGCCTGCTGCTGCGCGACCTTGTCATGCCGGATTTCCGCGACTACGCGGTGCCGGTAGCCGCTCCGGGCGCCCGCAACTCGGAGCCGACCAGGGTGCTCGGCGCCTTCCTGCGGGACGTGCTCGGGCGCAACCAGAGCAACTTCCGCGTGGTCGGCCCGGACGAGACCGAGTCCAACCGCCTGGGCGCGCTGCTCGAGGTCACCGGCAAGACGTGGGAAGAGCAGACGCTGCCGGTCGATGTCAGCCTCGCGCCCGATGGCAGGGTGATGGAGATCCTCTCCGAGCACACCTGCCAGGGCTGGCTGGAGGGTTACCTGCTGACCGGCAGGCACGGTTTCTTCTCCTGCTACGAGGCCTTCATCCACATCGTCGACTCGATGTTCAACCAGCACGCGAAGTGGCTGAAGGTCTCCCGGCACCTGACCTGGCGGCGGCCCATAGCATCGCTCAACATCCTGCTCACCTCGCACGTCTGGCGGCAGGACCACAACGGCTTCTCGCACCAGGATCCCGGCTTCATCGACCACGTCATGAACAAGAAGGCCGAGGTCATCCGCGTCTACCTGCCGCCCGACGCGAACACGCTGCTCTCGGTCGCCGACCACTGCCTGCGCAGCCGGAACTACGTCAACGTGATCGTCGCGGGCAAGCAGCCGGCGCCGGACTGGCTGGACATGGACTCGGCCGTGCTGCACTGCACCCGCGGTGCCGGGATATGGGACTGGGCCGGCACCACCCCGGAGGGCGCCCTGCCGGACGTGGTGCTGGGCTGCGCCGGCGACGTGCCCGCGCTGGAGGTGCTTGCCGCCGCCGACATCCTGCGCCGCGAGCTGCCCGACCTGAAGGTACGCGTCGTGAACGTCGTGGACCTGATGCGGCTGCAGCCCGAGACCGAGCACCCGCACGGGATGAGCGACGCCGAATTCAACGCGTTGTTCACCACCGACAGGCCGGTCATCTTCGCCTATCACGGCTATCCGTGGCTGATCCACCGGCTGACCTACCGCCGGGCGGGTCACGGCAACTTCCACGTGCGCGGGTACAAGGAGGAGGGCACGACGACGACGCCGTTCGACATGGTCGTGATGAACGAGATGGACCGCTTCCACCTCGTCATCGACGTCATCGACCGGGTGCCCGGCCTCGGCCAGCGGGCCGCCGTCCTGCGCCAGCAGATGACCGACACCCGGGCCCGGCACTGGGCGTGGACCCGCGAATACGGCGAGGATCTGCCCGAGGTGCGGAACTGGACCTGGGGCCAGCAGCCGCCGCCGGCCCCATGAGCCCGGTCGTCGTCGTCAACGCGGGTTCCGCCAGCCTCAAGGTGAGCGCCCTCGACGACGGCAACGCGGTCACCGGATCCCTCGAGCTCGACCCCTGGGACGGCAGCCCCGGTCATCAAGAGCTAGCCGGGTTCCTGGCAGCCCACGGCCCGGGCGCCGCCGTCGGCCACCGGGTAGTGCACGGGGGCAGCCGGTTCACCGGCCCTGCCCGGATCGACGAGAGCGTGCTGGCGGCGATCGGCGAGCTAGCCGGGCTGGCTCCGCTGCATCAGCGCAGGGCGCTGGCCGCGATCGAGGCTGTCCGGCGCATCCTGCCGGGCGCACCCGCGGTCGCGTGCTTTGACACCGCGTTTCATGCCGCGCTCCCCGCCGCCGCCGCCCGGTACGCGCTGCCGGCCGACTGGACCGGCAGGTTCGGCCTGCGCCGGTACGGATTCCACGGGCTGTCGCATGGATACGCCGCAAGGCGCGCGGCAGAGATGCTCGGCACCGGCGCCCGGGACCTGCGGATCGTCACCTGTCACCTCGGCGGCGGAGCCTCGCTCGCGGCCATCCTCGGCGGGGTGAGCGTGGACACCACGATGGGCTTCACCCCGCTCGAGGGCCTGGTGATGGCGACGCGCAGCGGCAGCGTCGACCCGGGCCTGCTGCTGTACCTGCTGCAGCAAGGGAAGCTCAGCGCCGGCGAGCTTTCGGCCGGCCTGGAGCAGGCATCGGGCCTGGCCGGACTCGCCGGACTGCCGGACGGCTCGGGTGACATGCGGGACGTCCGGGCCGCCGCGGACCGCGGCAGCGCCACCGCGCGGCTTGCGATCGAGGTCTATGTGCACAGGCTGCGCCGGGAGATCGCCGCAATGGCCGCCGCGATGGATGGCCTGGATGCCCTCGTGTTCACCGGCGGCATCGGCGAGCACCACCCCGCCGTCCGCGCCGAGACGGCGGCCGGCCTGCGGTTCCTCGGGGTAAGGATTGATCCGGATCGGAACGGGGCGACCGCGGACGCCGAGATCGGCGACCCGGCCGCAGCGGTGCGCACCCTGGTCGTAACCGCGCGGGAAGACCTCGAGATCGCCCGCCAGACGCGCGATCTGCTCGGGTAGATCTCGGATATCAGGGCTATCTCCGATATCTCGGATATCACCCGTGGGGACAGATGTCCCCGTCCGTTCAGACCTTCGTCCCTAGCAGCGGCCGGGCCATGGGCATTGACTTGGACTGAGCTAACAGGAGGAGGGCTGACAGATGACGAGCGTAATTCCGGAGGCTCCGGTCGTGACCACGTCCGACTGGGCTGGCTCGCCGATATCGACTATTCATCACCCCGGGCCCGACGTGATCACCCTCCCGCTGGAGCAGTACCCGGACGGCAGGCAGTACGTGTTCCGGATGGAGGTGCCCGGTATCGACCCGGCACGTGACCTCACCGTCTCGGTCCAGACCGGCATCCTGAGCGTCAGGGCACTGCGCCGGGATGAGCCGGAGGTCAAGCACGACTCCGAGTTCCGGTACGGCACCTACGCCCGGCATGTGGCCCTGCCGCTCGGCGCTAACGTCCGCGACGTCTCGGCGAGCTGCCGCAACGGGATACTCACGATCCGGATCGGAATGGAGCCAGAGCACGACCCGGCGCCGCGCGCGGTGCCCGTCGAAGTGCTGTGAGGAGGTCCGCCATGTACGGCTCGAGCAGACCAGTCCTCGTCGCGGGTGTCAGCGGCTCCGCGGCGTCGGCCGCCGCGCTGCGCTGGGCCGCGGACGAGGCAAGGCGCCGTGGCGCGCGGCTGATAGCCGTGCGGGCCTGGCTGCCGGCGCAGCCGGCCCACTATGCGGTGTACGCCGGGCACCATGACGCGGATCACGAGCGGCAGGCGGCTAGCTCCGCGCTGGCTGCCACTGTCCGCGCGACGTTCGGCGCGAAGCCGCCGCCGGGCATGTTCACCGAGGTTACCGAGGGCATGCCGGAGCGGGTGCTGGTGGAAAGATCGGCCGGCGCGGACATGCTGGTGCTCGGCTCGACCTCGGCGCCAAGCCTCGCGGGCAGGTCCGTGGGCCCCGTCATCCGCAGCTGCCTGAGCCGCGCACACTGCCCGGTCGTGGTGATCGGCCCGCAGAGCAGTCCCGGCCTGGCCGGTCCGCGGGACGCGCGGTCCCGGCAGGAGGAGACGGCCGGGCACCCCGACAGTGCCGCGATTCCGATCTGATCGCCGTGGTTCACGGCATTTCCGCTGGCCGGGACCTTCAACTCGGAAATAGAGGCCGAACGGCTCTGCTAAGGCCCAGCCGCGTCGCCCGAGGATGGAACTGAGGCAAGGACTAACTAAAGAGAAGTCCTCAGCGCCGAGGACAGCACGAAGGAGGCGAGGAGGATGGCCATTATCAATGAAGTCGGCGATCTGACCTGGCTGTGGATATTCATGGGCGTCGGAGCCTTCCTCACGATTATCGCGACATTTGTGTATGCCGTCACCAGTGAGCCGGCTCACCCCCGGAAGCGCGGTCCCGTGCCGCGACCCGAGCTGGACGGATCGCACGAGCGGCTAGGTGCCGATATGGCAGCCGACCGGCACGCGCTCGTGTAACAGGAGCGCCCGGACGGGAGGCCGCCGCACCTGCCTCCCGTCCGGGACCAGGAAATCGCCGCCGATTCCGGTGCCAACTCGAAGGAGGACGTCATGAGCCGCACCGAAGTTCATCTCGACGCAATGCTGCGCCATCTCGGCGCGGCGTACTACGACTCGCTGCACGGCCGGGCAGACGACGCCGACGTCAGCAGGGCTGTCGCGCAGGTTGCCACCCAGATGGGCGAGCAGGCCGGCGACGCCGGGCGGCCGGCCGGCCAGACCCGCGCGCACGGCCCGCGCCAGCACGGCCGCTACCACAGCCGGGTGCAGGACATCATGACGACGTCGGTGCTGTCCGTGGACCGGATCACTCCGTACAAGGAAATCGCCGCGCTGCTGGCCAGGCACCACGTCGGCGGGGTACCGGTGCTGAAGCTTGGCAGGCACGTCGCGGGGATCGTCACCGATGCCGATCTCGTGGCCGCCGCCGGACGACCGCACGACGAGGGTTCTGGCGGCTGGCTAGGCAGGCGCCGGGGCGGCGGCCAGCACCACGCGCTGACGGCCGAGCAGCTGATGACCTCTCCTGCCATCACCACCTACCCGGAGGCCCCGCTCGCGAGCGTGGCCAGGACGCTGACCGACCATCGCATCCGGCAGCTGCCGGTCGTCGACTCCGATGGCGTGCTTGTCGGCATCGTCAGCCGGCGCGACCTGCTCAAGGTCTTCCTGCGCCCAGACGCCGACATCGCGAGGCAGGCCACCGAGCTGCTGACAGAGAGCCTGCCGACCGGCCAGGAGGTGGTGAAGGCGACGGTCACCGACGGCGTGGTGACGCTGACCGGCCTCGTGGACCCGGCCGACAGGTCCGAGCTGCGGCACGTCGTCCGGCTGCTGGCAGACATCGACGGCGTCGTCGACGTGCTGGACCAGACGCAGGCGGCGCTGCCCGCCTAGGGGCACAGCCGACCGCGAAGCGGCAGGGAGCCAGCCGGCCCGCCGGCTGGCTCCCTGCACTTGCCCGTCCGGCTCTTGCCCGTCAGCCCTGGCGCGACCAGCGCGGTCCGGCCGCATCCCACTCCTGCTGCCAGCCAGCCATGCGCCTGCGGTCGGTCAGCACCCGCACGGACACCGCGGTCAGGCCGAGCACCGCGACCCAGCCCGAGACGGCGAGGCCGACGGTGAATGCCACCCGCTCGTGTACGGCTGCCGCGTCGAGCTGCGGGCTGACCTGCCGGCCGTCCGGGGTGAGCCAGACCGGCACGTGCTGGCCGGCCGCGGCGTTGAGCGGGGCCGGCACGATGCCCGTCCGGTGCTGCCCGGTGCGGGTGGTCCAGCTCGCGCGGACCCAGGCCATGTCCATCTCGCCGATGGTGATCACCGTCTGGCCCGGATTCTGCAGCAGCACGGCCGGTACCTGATACCAGCCACGCTCGGCGTGCTGCTCGCGGAGCGCGCCGGAATCGGCGGCTCGTCCGGCGAATACCGCCAGCAGCGGGGCGCCGATCAGGAGCGCAGCCGCGAGCACGGCCATCGCCGCGGCCTCGGCCCGGTCTACGCCGCGCCGAAGCGGGTTGCGGTCCCAGCCGAGCCTGCGTGCTGTCCGCTGCCAGTACTCCCTCATGCCTGGTCACCTCCGCTCCGCCGGATAGCTGCCATGCTCGCCGAGCCGGCACCGCGCGGATAAGGTCCGTAAGCCCGCTCACCCAGGGACCTTCGGCCCCGGTCAGTTCAGGGTCTCGGTCACCGGCCTGCGGGGCGTAGCGCCCGCGGTGTTCGACCGGCCGAGCTGGAGTAGCATCTGCGGCATGCCGGGCAGGTCCAGCCGGGCACGCAGCTCGGCTCGCAGCTCCGGCAGCTCCAGCGGCTGGGACTGGAGACTCGCGAACACCCACCGGGTCGCGGCGTGCAGCAGGATGCGGTGCAGTGCCTGTCCGGCCGCGATCCAGTCCGCGCGGGAATCGCCGGCCGTGGTCAGGACGGCGGTAAGGGCAGGCGGCGAGCCGCCGCCCGGTGCCGTTCCGGGCTCGCCGAAGTCACGCTGCGGCAGCCTGAACTCGGGCTCGGCGGCACGGCCAGGCGCGGCCGGCTCCGCCGGGTACTCGCCGCGCGCGAAGGCCGGCACGCCGTCGTGCGCGGGCGAGGCGGCCGACCGTGCCCAGCGCCGTAGTTCTGCCGCGATCTCTGGCCGGCCGGCCTGCGCAGCCGCGGCGGACCGGACGAGGCCGCCAACCCACGCCGTCTGCGCCGGGTCGGCCAGCACGACGAGTTCTGCCCGCTCGGTAATCGCGTCGGTGCGGAGCCACTCGACCAGGCGCGGCGCGATCTCGCCGGGGGTGAACGGCCCGCGGTGCGTGTGCCGGTGATAGACGGCGGTCAGCAGCTCGGACTCGTGCCGGGTAACCGGCGCCTGGCCGGCGACGCGGACGTGCGCGATCAGGGCCGGCTGATCCCTGGCCGGCAGCACGTCCACCGCGGGCATGCGGCCGAGCGAACGGAACCCCAGCCGCAGGCCGAAGACGGCGGCGCCGCAGCTGATCAGCAGCTCGCGGCCGGCCGGGTCCGTCTCGGTCAGCTGCCGCCCGTAGTCGGCGAGCAGGTCGATGGCCGTGCCGGACTCCCGGAATCTCCACGGCTGCGTGTTGTGTACCGAGGGAGCGCGGCCCGCGATGGCCACGATCCTGGCGGCCTCCGCGGCCGTCAGCGGCCGTGCCGCCGGTCCGGATGCGTATGGCTCGGGACCCACTTCCCCGCGCAGCAGCAGGCCGGCGTCGTCCGTGCCCGTCACCGGGCGCGTGCCGTCCGGCCGGACGCCGCCGACCTGCAGGCGCGCCGTTCCGGTCACGGCGCCGCCGCCGCTGTCCGCTGGGTCAGGCAGAGCTTGCATGGTCGCGCACGATTAGCAGCGGGCAGGGTGCGTGGTGTGCGCAGTGCTGGCTGACCGAGCCGAGCAGCGCGCTGGCGAATCCGCCATGCCCGCGGCTCCCGACGACCAGCAGGTCGGCGCCGTCTGCCGCGTGCAGCAGGACCTGAGCGGGATGGCCTTCCTGCACGGTGCTGCTGATCGGCACGCGGGACTGCGGGTCTACGACCTCGGCGATGACGTCCGCCAGCGTCTTCGCGGCGATCTCGTCGAAGTTCAGGACCATCGCGGAAACCGGCCCGTAGCCGAAGCCGCCCATCATGACCGGATAGTGCCAGGCTATGACCGCCTCGACGCTGCTCCCGGTCAGCTCTGCCTGCCGGACCGCCCAGCGGAGCGCGGCCTTGGATGAGTCCGAGCCGTCCACGCCCACGACGATCTTGCGGGCCGGGTCATGTGACTGGTTCATCATTCTCACCACTCCCTCTGTCAGTTCCAGCGTCACCTGCCGCTGGTTCCTGCAGGCAGGGTCCTATGGCCCGGCTGCTGGGACCTTGGTCCGTGGCTGCTCAGCGGTGCTTCAGCGGAGCCGGCGCAGGAACGGATCCCGTGGCGTGGCCGGGGCGATGCGGACGCGAACGTCGACAACCTGGACATCCTGCGGCCTCGCGATCACGGGGTTGAGGTCGAGTTCGGCCACTTCGGGCAGATCGTCCGCTAGCCGGGAAACCCGCAGCAGGACGCCGGCCAGGGCCTCGGTGTCCACCGGCTCCGAGCCACGGTGACCGGTCAGCAGCCGGGCCGCGCGGATGCCGCTGATCATCTGCTGGGCGTCGGTGTCGGTGAGCGGCGACAGCCGGGCTACGTGGTCTCCCAGCACCTCGGTCGCGATGCCGCCCAGCCCGAATACCACCAGGGGCCCGAAGACGCGCTCCTGCACGACGCCAACCAGGGTCTCGACGCCGCCGGCGAGCATGGGCTGCACCAGGACGCGCTGCAGGCCGGCCCCGAACTGGTCGCTGAACTGCCGGTAGGCATCCGCTACCTCGTCTGCGCCGCGCAGGTCGAGCTTGACCGCGCCCGCGTCCGTCTTATGCACAATGCCGGAAACTTCCGCCTTCAGGACCACGGGGCAGCCGAACTCGGATGCCGCCTCGACCGCGTCGGCCGCGCTAGTGACGGGGCGGGTCACGATCATCGGGATCCCGTAGCTGGCGAGCAGCGCGGCGGCATCGGCCTCGGCCAGCCAGCCGCCCTCGGGCTGCACCGACAGGAATCCCGATATCAGCTTCCGCGCGCTCGCCGGATCGAGTCCGCCGATGTCCGGCAGCCGGCCGCGCTCGCCATCCCGCCAGCGCACATACCTGGTCGCGTGGCCGAGGGCCTGCGCGGCGCTCTCCGGGTACGCGTACGCCGGCAGGAGCCGGCCGTCCCTGCCCTGATCCGAGGCGGGGAGCAGGCGCACGGCGTCGGCCTGGTCGAGCAGTGCCACCGCCATCGGCTTGCTGACCTTGGCCGTCATGATCGCCGACGTCAGGTCCGCGACCGCCGTCGGCACGGCGATCGCGAGCAGCGCGTCCACCGAGTCGTCTGCGGCGACGACCGCCAGGCAGTCCTGGAACGTCTCGGCGTCGACCCCGGCGGTGGTATCCACGGGGTTCGCGAGCGCCGCGCCGGCCGGCAGCAGCCCCGCCAGCCGGCCCTGGGTCTCGGCGTCCAGGCTCGCCACGGTCAGGCCGGTATCCGCGCACGCGTCCGCGGCGAGCACCCCCGCACCGCCCGCGTTGGACACGATCGCGATCCGCTTGCCCGCGGGCAGCGGCTGGCAGGCGAGGAACGCCGCCGTCTCGACCAGCTCACCCAGGCTGTGGGTGGCGATGATGCCGGCCTGGGCGAAGAGGGCCTCCTGCGTCACGAGCGGCGTCGCCGTCGCCGCGGTGTGCGACGCCGCCGCGCGCTGGCCGGCGCTCGACCGGCCGCCGACGATCGTCAGCACCGGCATTTCCCGGCTCACTCGCCTGGCCGTGCGGGCGAAGGCGCGCGGGTTGCCGAACGACTCCACGTACAGGACCGCGAGCCTCGTCTCGTCGTCCTGCTCCCACCAGGTCAGCAGGTCGTTGCTCGAGATGTCGTACTTGTCGCCGACGGACGCGAACGACGAGACGCCGATGCCGAGGCGGTTGAAGTGCTCGAACAGCGCGATACCCAGCCCGCCGGACTGCATGACGAGGCCGGCCGTCCCGCGCCGCGGCTCCCTGGTGGCGAACGTCGCGTTCAGCCTCGCGCCGGGAACCGCGATGCCGAAGCAGTTCGGGCCCACCAGGCGCATCCCGTACCTGCGGCAGACCGACAGCAGCTCGGCGCCGTCCGCGCCCAGGTTGGACGTGATCACTACGAGGTTGCGCACTCCGCGGCGGCCGCAGTCCGCCGCCACGGATACCACCTGGGCGGGTGGCACCGCGATCACGGCGACGTCGACGGCCTCGGGCAGGTCGAGCACGGAATGCAGGCACTCGATGCCCTCAAGCGACTCGGCGCTCGGGTGCACCGTGAACACCTGGCCCGGGTAGCCGCCGGTGACGATGTTGTGCAGGATCTCCCGCCCGACCGTCCCGCGCCTGCGCCCCGCGCCGACGACGGCGACCGTGACCGGCTCGAACAGGTGCCGCAGGCTCGCGACCTCTGCCCTGCTGGCGCGGACCTCGACGGCGTCGAGGTAGCTGTCGAACCCCTCGCTGTCCGCCGCCGGCAGCGGGAACGTGAGCTTCAGCACCCCGTCCCCGAAGTGCCGCTCGACCTCGAGCCCCGCATCGGCGAACACCCGCTGCATCGCATAGTTGTCCGGCAGGGTCTCCGCCTCGAACGCGGTCAGGTGCTGCTGCCGGGCGACCGAGACCATGTGCTCGAGCAGCAGCGTCGCGATGCCGCGGCCGTGCATGTCGTCGGTCACCGCGAAGGCGATCTCGGCGCGGCCGGGCGTAGCCAGGACCTCGTAGGTCGCGACGCCGACCAGTCGCCCGCTGAGCAGCGCGAGGAGCGCCAGGTGGCCGTCATCCTCGAGCCTGCACACCCGTGCCGCCTCGCGCTCGGGCGCGCGGGGGCTGAGGCTGAAGAACCGGAAGTAGGCGTTGTCCTGGGACAGGCCGGCGTGCATCTCCCGGACGGCCTGCTCGTCGTCCGGCCGGGCCTGCCGGATCTCGATCGTGCTGCCGTCGGCCAGCAGGGCATAGGTTCGCGGGTCCACCTGATCAGGATGCACTGTCGTCCTCGCCACGTCGCGCTCAGCCGTGCACATACTCGCCCGGCGCGTCACCGCGGGCCGGGAAGCGCGCACTGCCCGTCGGCGGCGGCGGCCCGAGCCCGCCGGCGCGCGCGCCGGCCCAGTCTGCCCAGTCCTGCCACCACGACCCGGCCTGGCGGGTACCGCGCTCCTGCCATTGCCGGGCACTGGCCGGGTAGTCCTCCGACACCTCGTACCACGCCTTCGGTCCCGGCGGATTCACGATCCCGGCGATGTGACCGCCGCTGGAAAGCACGTACCTGACGTTCCCGCCCAGCAGGGCGACGGCCTTGTACGAGGACGTCCACGGGACGATGTGGTCGTTGATGGCGCCGACGATGTAGGTGTCGCTGCGCACGTCGCCAAGCGACAGCCGCTGGCCGGCCAGCTCCATGACGCCGCGGGCCAGCTCGTTGCGCAGGTACAGGCTGCGCAGGTAGAACGCGTGCATGACGGCGGGCATCCGGGTGCTGTCGTTGTTCCACGCCAGGATGTCGAAGGCGGGCGGCTGCTGGCCCATCAGCCAGCTCGACACCACATAGCTGAAGATGAGGTCGTTGGCGCGGAGCACGTCGAACGTCGTCGCCATGTTCTTGCCCTCGAGATAGCCGGCCGCCTGCATCTGCCGCTCCAGCCTGTCCACCGTCCGCTCGTCGGTGAACGCGCCGAGGACCCCCGGCTCGGAGTAGTCGAGCATCGTGTTGAGCAGCGTGATGGAGCCGATCCTGTCGTCGCCGGTCTTGGCCAGGTAGCTGGCGAGCATGGCGGTAAGCGCGCCGCCCAGGCACAGCCCGACGATATCGATCTTCGGCGCGCCGGTGATGTCCTGCACGACGTCCAGCGCCTCGCGCGGGCCGTGGATGAGGTAGTCGTCAAGGGTGACGTCGCGCATCGACGCGTCCGGGTTGCGGTAGGAGATCGCGAAGACGGTCCGCTCGTGCGCGATCGCCCATTCCAGGAAGCTGCGGCCGGGTGCGAGGTCCATGATGTAGTACTTGTTGATCCATGGCGGGCTGGCCAGGATCGGCACCGCGCGCACCTGCGGGGTCGAGGGCGCGTACTGAATCAGCTCCATCAGGTCGTTCCTGAACACCACCGTGCCCGGCGTGATCGCGAGATTCTCGCCGACCCGGAAGGCCGCGGTGTCGACCTGCCGCGGCATGCCGCGGTTGGTGACCAGGTCGGAGAGCATGTTGCGCGCGCCGGCCAGCACGCTGAGGCCGCCGGTGTCGACCGCTCGCTTGATCGCGGCCGGGTTGGACGGCAGGAAGTTCGTGGGTGCCAGCGCGTCCAGCAGGAAGCCGGCCGCGAGCTTCGCCTTCGCGTCCGCGTGCTTGTCGCCCCGGCCCGCCTCCAGCAGGTCGGTCGTCAGCCGGCTGGCCGCCGCGTAGTACTGGCGGACCGCGAAGAAGAACGGGTTAGTGCGCCACGCCGCGTCGGCGAACCTGCGATCGTCACGAACGGGCACTGGCGGCTCGGGCGATGCGCCCCGCCACAGCGCGGCGGCGGCCGGCGGGATGCCTGCCGCCGCGGCCCAGAAGCGCTCGAGCGCGGCGGTGGCAGCCGTGCCGCTCGCCAGCCCGCGGCTGAGGACACCGAGCAGCGCCTCGCCGAAGCCTGCCGGGTCGAGCGCTGCGAACTGCGCTGCCTCGGGCCCGAGCGCCTGCGCGACCGCCTCCGCGAACGCCGACTCGTGCTCCTGCATGGTCATCGGCTCGCTCCATTCCCGCACAGTTCCGATACTGCTCCGGCAAATGGCTAAAGCGAAGTGACCAACGTCCCGGGGCCGCGGGCCCGACGGCCCTCATGAAATCTCACCGCCGGATGTTCAGATTTGCTCAGCCAGTCACGTCATCGGCCCGCGCAGGGCCCCGGGCAGCAGTGCACGAAAGGCAAGGCGATGACCACACTTGACCTGTCCCGGTGGCAGTTCGGCATCACCACCGTCTACCACTTCATCTTCGTGCCGCTGACGCTCGGGATTTCGGTACTGGTCGCTGGCCTGCAGACCGCGTGGTTCATCCGGAAAGATCCGGCCTACCTGCGGCTGACGAAGTTCTTCGGCAAGCTCTTCCTGATCAACTTCGCGGTCGGCGTCGTCACCGGCATCGTGCAGGAGTTCCAGTTCGGCATGAACTGGTCGGCGTACTCCAAGTTCGTCGGCGACGTATTCGGCGCGCCGCTCGCAATGGAGGCGCTGCTCGCCTTCTTCATGGAGTCGACCTTCATCGGCCTGTGGATATTCGGTTGGAACAAGCTGTCGCCGCGGCTGCACCTGGCCACAATCTGGCTGGCCGCGATCGGCACCAATATCTCCGCGTACTTCATCCTCGCGGCCAATTCGTGGATGCAGCACCCGGTCGGCTACACGATCAGCCCGGTGACACACCGGGCGCAGCTCACCAGCATCATGGCGCTGCTCACCAACTCCACCGCGCTCGCCGCCTGGCCGCACGTCATCACCGCCAGCTTCCTGTGCGCGGGCGGCGTGATCATCGCCGCGAGCGCGTGGCATCTGGCCCGCGGCAGCGAGACCGCGCTGTTCCGGCGCGCGCTGCGGCTTGGTCTCTCGGTCAGCCTGATCGCGGCGCTCGGCACCGCCGTCACCGGTGACGTGCAGGCCCGGCTGATGGACAGTCAGCAGCCGATGAAGATGGCGGCCGCCGAGGCGCTCTACAGCACCGAGTCCCCCGCGTCGTTCTCGCTGTTCACCATCGGCTCGCTGAACGGCGGCAAGGAACTGTGGAGCGTCCGGGTGCCGTATCTGCTGTCGCTGATCGCGACGCTGAACCCGCACGGGACCGTACAGGGCATCAACAACGTCGAACGCGCGTACGTGCGGAAGTTCGGGCCGGGCAGCTACAAGCCGGTGATCCCGGTGACGTACTGGTCGTTCCGGCTGATGATCGGCTTCGGCCTGCTGGCCGGACTCATCTCCGCGCTCGGCCTGTGGCTGACCCGGCGCCGCCGGGAGATCCCGCGCAGCAGCTGGTTCTACCGAGCCGCGCTGGCCGGCGTCGTGCTGCCCTACGTCGGCATCACCTTCGGCTGGCTCTTCACCGAGATGGGCAGGCAGCCGTGGACCGTCTTCGGCGTGCTGACCACCCAGCAGAGCGTGTCGCCCGGTGTGACGCCGTCCTCGGTGATCATCTCGATGGTCGTGTTCACGCTGCTCTACGGCGTCCTTGCCGCGATCGCCGGAAAGATCGCGTGCCAGCACATCAGGTCCGGCGCGCCCGAGGAGGCCGCGGCCCCCTCCGGCCAGCCCCAGCTGCCCGTCTTCACGTACTGATAGCGGAGAACTGACATGAGCCTCGCGACCTTCTGGTTCATCCTGATCGCGGTCCTGTGGACGGGTTACTTCATCCTGGAGGGCTTCGACTTCGGCGTCGGCATCCTGCTGCCGGTGCTCGGACGTGACAACGCAGACCGGCGGCTGATGATCAACTCGATCGGCCCGCTCTGGGACGGCAACGAGGTCTGGCTGCTCACCGCCGGCGGCGCGACGTTCGCGGCCTTCCCGCTGTGGTACGCGTCGATGTTCAGCGGGTTCTACCTGGCGCTGCTGCTGATCCTGGTGGCGCTCATCGTCCGCGGCGTGTGCTTCGAGTTCCGCGGGAAGGTGGACAGCCCGCGGTGGCGGGCCTGGTGGGACCGGGCCATCTTCGGCGGCTCGGTACTGCCTGCGCTGCTGTGGGGCGTCGCCTTCGCCAACATCGTCCGCGGCGTCCCGCTGAACGCCCAGCATGTCTACACCGGCAACCTGCTGACGCTGCTGAACTGGTACGGGCTGCTCGGCGGGCTGGTCACGCTGAGCCTGTTCGCGCTGCACGGCGCCATCTTCCTGGCGCTCAAGACCGACGGGCCGCTCCGGGCCCGCGCGGGCAGGCTCGCGGTCCGGATCTCCGCCGCCGCCGTGCCGCTCGCGGCCCTGTTCCTGATCGTCAGCCAGCTGGGCCACGGCAAGGCGTGGACGGACGTGACCGCGGGCGCGGCCGCGGTGGCACTGCTCGGCGGCGTGGCTGCCGCGGTCCGCGGCCGGGAGGGCTGGGCGTTCCTCGGCACCGCCGTCACGCTGCTGCTCGCCGTCGCGACCTTGTTCGGCGACCTGTACCCGCACGTGCTGCCGTCGAGCACGCGCGCCGCCTACGGGCTGACGGTAACCAACGCCTCGTCCTCGCACTACACGCTCACGGTGATGACCTGGGTGGCGCTGATCTTCACCCCGGTGGTGCTGGGCTATCAGGGCTGGACGTACTGGGTGTTCCGCAAGCGGCTCACCCACGCCGACCTGGGCCTGGGGCCCGACGCCCCGGCGGCGGCAGCTCCCGGCCCGGCTCCGGCCGCAGGCCCGGCGGACACGGCCGGACAGGGCAGCGCTCCCCCGACGCCGGTCGGCGGCTAGTCATGCGGCCACTCGATCCGCGGCTGCTCCGGTATGCGGCCGGCGCGCGCGGCTACCTCGCCTGGACCGTCGGGCTCGGCCTGGTGGTCACCGGCCTGGTACTCGCGCAGGCCGGCCTGCTGGCGCAGCTGCTGGCGGGTGCCGTGGCCGGGACCGGGGCACGCGCGTTCGCCGGGTCGCTGGCGGCGCTTGCGGTCGTGCTCGCGGCCCGGGCCGGTGCGAGCTACGGCGGTGAGACGGCGGCGCTGCGCGCCGCGGCCAGGGTCAAGTCCGAGCTGCGCGGGCTGCTCTCGCTCAAGGTCGTCCGCCTCGGCCCGTCCTGGCTCGCCGGGCGTCAGCCGGGCGAGATTACTGCGCTGTCCACCAGAGGGCTGGACGCCCTTGACCCGTACTTCGCCCGGTACCTGCCGCAGCTCGCGCTCGCCTGCCTCGTACCAGTCGCGGTCCTGATCCGGGTCGCGCTGGCCGACTGGATCTCGGCGCTCGTGATCGCGCTCACGCTGCCGCTGATACCCGTCTTCGCGGTGCTGGTCGGCCAGCACACGCGGGTCCAGACCCAGCGCCAGTGGCGGCTGCTGGCGACCCTCGGCGGCCACTTCCTGGACGTAGTCGAGGGCCTGACGACGCTCAAGGTGTTCGGCCGGGCGAAGGCACAGGCCGCCGTGATCGGCACGGTCACCGATCAGCACCGGCGCGCGACCATGGCAACGCTGCGGGTGGCGTTCCTGTCCGCGCTCGTGCTGGAGCTCGCCGCCACGATCGCGACCGCCCTGGTCGCGGTCGAGGTGGGACTGCGGCTGCTGGCCGGGCACATGGACTACCGCACAGCCCTGCTCGTCCTTGTGCTGACGCCCGAGGCCTACCTGCCGCTGCGCAACGCCGGGGCGCAGTTCCACGCCAGCACCGAGGGCGTCGCCGCCGCCGCGCAGGTCTTCGAGATCCTCGAGACGCCGGCCGACCACGCGGCCGCCGGGCACCCGGCCGCCAGCGCCTTCGACCTGCGGCACGACGTGATCTGCCTGCACGGTGTCTGCCTGCGGTACCCGGGTCGCGATCACCAGGCACTGACCGACGTCAGCGTCGCGATCCGGCCCGGCGAGCAGATCGCGATCACCGGGTCGAGCGGAGCGGGCAAGTCGTCGCTGCTCGCGCTGCTGCTGCGGGTTGCCGACCCGACGTCGGGCGTCATCGACGTCGGCGGGACCAGCCTCGCGCATATTCCGCCCGGCGACTGGCGGGCCCAGCTCGCGTGGGTACCGCAGCAGCCCCATCTGTTCTCGGTCAGCGTCGCCGATAACATCGCGCTCGGCCGGCCCGGCGCGAGTCGCGACGAGATCGAGCGTGCCGCCGCGCTCGCCGGCGCCGGGGAGTTCATCACGCGCCTGCCAGCCGGCTACGACACGATCCTCGGCGAGCGCGGGCTGCAGCTCTCGTCCGGCCAGCGGCAGCGGATCGCGCTGGCACGGGCGTTTCTGGTGGACGCGCCGCTGGTGCTGCTGGACGAGCCGACCGCGCACCTGGACCCGTTCAGCGCCCAGGAACTGCAGGCCGCAGTTGGCGCGCTGATGAGCCACCGGACCGTACTGCAGGTTACGCACGACCCGGCAGTCGTCGCCGCGGCGGACCGCGTGCTCAGCCTCGAAGCGGGCAGGGTCGTGCAGCGGTTGCCCGCGCTGCCCGCGGCGGCGCCGGCCGGGAGTCTGGCGGTGGCTCGATGACCGCGATCGCGCCGCGTGCCCGGCGAGGCTGGTCCCCGCGGCGGCTGGCCGCCAGCCCGCTGGCGCGGATGCTGCGGCTGGCCAGGCCGATGCGTACCCGCCTGCTGGTGGCCATCCTGGCCGGGGCGGCGGCGACCGGCAGCGGCGTCGCGCTGCTCGCGGTGTCGGGCTTCCTGCTCGCCCGCGCCTCGCAGCATCCGAACATCGTGGCAATCTCGATCGCTGTCGTCGCGGTCCGCGCGCTCGGCATCGGGCGCGGCGTATTCCGGTATGCCGACCGGCTGGGATCGCACGACGTCGCGTTCCGGGTGCTCGCCGACGTACGGGTCGCGATCTACCGCCGGCTGGAACGGCTTGCGCCTTCGGGACTCGCCGCGTTCCGTTCCGGCGACCTGCTGGCCCGGCTGATCAGCGACGTCGACTCGACCCAGGACCTGTTCATCCGCGGGCTCGCGCCGCCGCTCACCGCCGCCCTCGTCGGCGGCGCCGCCGCGCTGGCAACGGCGGCCCTGCTGCTCCCCGCCGGGCTGGTGCTGTGCGCGGGCATGCTGCTGGCCGGCGCCGCGGTCCCGCTGCTCGCCGCCCGGGCCGCTCGCAGCGCCGCCCGCCAGACCGGGCCGGCCAGAGGCGAGCTCGCCGCGGCGCTGACCGACATCGTCAACGGCGCCGCCGACCTCCATGCATACGGCGCAAATCCGTCTATTATCGGCAGGGTGCACGCAGCGGACGCGAAGCTGACCGCGGCGGCCCGCCGCACGGCGCTCGCGGCAGGCCTGGGGACCGGGCTGATGTCAGCTGCCGCCGGCGCGACGCTATGGTGCGTGCTGCTGCTCGGCGTCGCGGCGACCGGCTCGGGCGCGATAGGCAGAGTGCCGCTGGCGGTCATGACGCTGACCGCCCTCGCGGCTTTCGAGGCGGTCTCCGGCCTGCCGGCTGCCGCGATCCAGCTGAGCCACGCGCGCACGGCCGCCGGCCGGATTGCCGAGGTCCTCGACGCGCCCGATCCGGTCGCCGAGCCCGCCCGGCCGCTGCCGCTGCCGGGCGGCCCGGTGCACGTCACGCTCCGTGCGGTCAGCGTCAGGTACGCCGCGGGCGCGCCGCGCGCCCTCACCGGAATCGATCTCGACCTCCCGCCAGGCCGGCGGACCGCGATCGTCGGCCCGACCGGGGCGGGCAAGTCCACGATCGCCGCGCTGCTGCTGCGCTTCTGCGCGGCCGAAACCGGGACCATCACGGTCAACGGGCACGACATCGGTGCCTACGCCGCCGACGAGATCCGCACGCTCATCGGCGGGTGCCCGCAGGACCCGCACATCTTCGACACCACCGTCCGGGCGAACCTCCTGCTCGCGAGGCCCGCCGCCACCGACGCCGAGCTGCTGGCCGCGGCCGGCCGGGCCCGGATCCGGGCCTGGATCGAGTCGCTGCCCGGCGGCCTCGACACGCCGGTCGGCATGCACGGTACCCGGATGTCCGGCGGCCAGCGGCAGCGCCTGGCTCTCGCGCGCGTGCTGCTGGCGGACCCGCCGTTCCTCATCCTGGACGAGCCGACGGCACACCTGGACGAGGCGAACCGGCGCGCGCTGATGGCGGACCTGCTCGAGCTCACGGCCGGCCGCAGCGTCCTGCTCATCACCCACGACCTCGACGGCCTGGACCAGATGGACGAGGTTGTCGTGCTCGCCGATGGCATGATCATGGAACGGGGAACGCACGAGCAGCTGGCCGGCGCCGGGGGCCTTTACCACCGGATGTGGGCCGCACAGCGCGACAGTGCCCGGTCCGGCCGGTCACCCTCGGGCAGCCGGGCCGACTGGTGCATGAACAGGCACGCGTGGGAAGGATCGGAGGATGGACTGCACTCTGCACGTGTCCTGGGATGAGAAACTGGCCGGCTACGACTTCGGGCCGCGGCACCCGATGGCACCGATCAGGGTGAAGCTGACGATGGAGCTTGCCGCCGCCTTCGGCGTCCTGACCCGTGACCAGGTCACCGTTGCGCCGGCCCCGCCGGCCGCCGATGCAGAGCTCGAGCTCGTCCACGACCCGGAGTACATAGCCGCCGTGCGGTACGCCGGCGGCCTGGCCGCCGACGCCAGCGGGGCACCGGTCGACGTCAGGCGGCTCCTCGGCCACGGGCTCGGCACCGAGGATGACCCCGTCTTCGCCGGCATGCACGAGGCGTCGGCCCTGGTGGCCGGCGCCACGCTGGCGGCCGCGCGCGCGGTGTGGGCGGGCACGGCCGCGCACGGGGCCAACGTCGCCGGCGGGCTGCACCACGCGATGCGCACCAGCGCCAGCGGCTTCTGCATCTACAACGACCCCGCGCTCGCCATCGCGTGGCTGCTGCGCCAGGGCGCGGAGCGGATCGCGTACGTGGACATCGACGTGCACCACGGCGACGGCGTCCAGGCGGCCTTCTGGAACGATCCGCGGGTCCTCACGATCAGCGTGCACCAGGATCCGGCCAGCCTGTTCCCCGGCACCGGCCGGGCCGCGGAGACCGGGGGCCCGGACGCGGACGGCTCCGCCGTCAACCTCCCGCTGCCGCCGGGGACAAGGGACGCGGGCTGGCTGCGCGGGATCGATGCGGTCGTGCCCCCGGTGGTGCGCCAGTTCCGGCCGCAGATCCTGGTGACCCAGCACGGCTGCGACACGCACTGGAGCGACCCGCTGGCCAACCTGGAGGTCAGCATCGACGCGCAGCGCACCGCCCACGCGATGCTGCACCAGCTGGCGCACGACGTGTGCGAGGGCCGCTGGCTGCTGACCGGCGGCGGCGGATACGAGCTCGTCCACGTCGTGCCGCGATCCTGGACGCACCTGCTGGCCGAGGCCTCCGGCCAGCCCATCGACCCGGCCGCGGCCACCCCGCAGCTCTGGCGCGAGTACGTCAGCTGGACCGCCAGCCAGCAGGCCCCGGAGGCGATGACCGAGGGCCAGGACGGCAGGTTCCTGCGGTTCGAGGACGGATACGACCCCGGCGAGCCGGTGGACCAGGCGATCCTGGCCACCAGGAACGCCGTCTTCCCTTCGCACGGCCTGATGCCCTGACCCAGCCGCGGCGCTCCGCTCCGCCGGAGCGCCCGCGTGGCAGCGGGCTCAGGCCCGGCCTGCCCTGGCGGGCACCGCCACCCGCTCGCCCAGGGCGGGCACCACCGCGTTCCAGCCGAGCTCGTGATCTATCCGGTCCCTGAGCGCCGCGGCCGCGGCCGGCTCGCCGTGGACCACGTACGTAGTCGCCGGCGCCGGCGCCCCGGACAGCCAGCCGATCACGTCGTCCGCGTCCGCGTGTGCCGAGAACGCGTCCACCACCGCGATCTCTGCCCGCACCTGGACGTAGTTCCCGTGCATCTTGATCGACCTGGCGCCCTCGGCCAGGTCGCGGGCCCGCGTGCCCTCGGCGGCGAAGCCGACGATCAGGACCGAGTTACGCTGGTCAGGCAGCAGGTGCTCCAGGTGGTGCAGCACCCGCCCGCCGGTTGCCATGCCGGACGAGGAGATGATGATCGACGGCCTGGCCGGGCGGTTGGCTGTCATCGACTCCGCGACTGTGCGCAGCTCGGTCAGCTGGCCAGGGTCGAGCGCCTCCGGGCCGTCCGCGATGATGCCCGGCCGCAGGTCCGGCGAGCGCTCCGCGATCGCCTTCTGGTAGACGCGCATGCCAGCCAGCGCCATCGGGCTGTCGATCAGCACCGGGGCAGTGGCGGGCACGGCGTTCTCGGCGCGCAGTTCGCGCAGCGTGCGGAGGATGACCTCGGTCCGGTCGACGGCGAACGCGGGTATCACCACCGACCCGCCGCGCTTGAGCGTCCGGCTGATGACGTCGGCGAACGCGCGCCGCATCTGGACGTCGCCGTGCCTGCGGTTACCGTAGGTAGCCTCGACCAGGAGCACGTCCGCCTGCGTGAGCGGCTCGGGCGGGTTCAGCAGCGGGTGCCCGGGTCGGCCCAGGTCGCCGCTCGATACGACGGTGCGCCGGACCGGGCCGGCACGCAGGTTCAGCTCCGCCCAGCACGAGCCGAGAATGTGCCCGGCCCGGTGCAGCGTCACGGCGGCGTCTGCCCCGAGCACGGCCCGCTCGCCCGGCTCGACGGGCGCGAACAGGACCACGGCGGCGTCGACGTCCTGCTCGGTGTACAGCGGCAGCGCCGGGTCATGCCTGGACCAGCCGTGCGACGCCGCGTGCTCGGCGTCCTCGGCCAGCAGCCGGGCGCTGTCCCGCAGCACGATCTCGGCCAGCTCGCACGTGTCCGGCGTGGCCACGATCCGGCCCTTGAATCCCTGCCGGACCAGCGCCGGCAGGTAACCGCAGTGGTCGAGGTGGGCGTGCGTCAGCACGACGGCGTCCAGGCCCGGCGGCGGCAGCGGGAACGGCTCCCAGTTCAGCCGGCGCAGGTGTCTCGCGCCCTGGAACATGCCGCAGTCCAGCAGGACCCGGGTGCCCGCCGCCTGCACCGCGAACTTGCTGCCGGTGACGGTTCCGGCGGCGCCCAGGAAGGTGATCGATGCGCGGCGGCCGGAGTCAGGCGCGCGGGCGGGCATCGCGGTCCTTCGTCCCTCGCTCAGGCAGCCACATCGTGCCCGGCCCGGAAGCTGGACTCGTCGGCGGCCACGATGATGACCGGGCAGTGCGCATGCCGGGCGCAGTAGCCCGTCACCGAGCCGTGCACGATCCCGCGGGCGGTGATCCCGCGCGTGTGCCCGACCACGAGAACGTCGCCGGGCTCGGTGGCCAGGCCGGTCAGCACCACGGCCGGATCACCGGCCGGCGTGCGGATCACCAGGTGCAGGTCAGCGGGCAGCGTGCCGACCGCCGTGTGCAGCGCGTCCCTGGTCAGCACCGCGGCGGCGACCTCCTGCTCCTCGCCGGAGAAATAGAGGATCACGTGCTTGTGGTACAGGTGGCGCAGCCGCCGGCCGCCGTGCCGCGGCAGCCCGAGTGCCCAGGCGCGCACCGCGATGAGCGGGACGCCGCTGGCGCGGGCTAAGCCGACGGCGTGCCGCAGTGCCGCGCGGCCGGCATCGGAGTTGTCCACCCCGACGATGACGCGGCGTACCTCGCCGCGGATGGGATGGAAACCGTCGGTGGCAAGCACCTGAGTTGACTCAGTCATCACGGCCACCTCGCTTTCTGGCTATCGCCCGGCTCAGCCGGACAGGACGACCTTGAGCGCGCCCGTCTCGGCCGCGCGGGCGACGACGTCGTATGCCTCGGCGATGTCCGCCAGCGCGAACCGGTGCGTCACGAGCTTGCGGGTATCTATCTGGCGGCCCGCCTGCAGCCGCAGCAGCAGCGGGATCGAGTACGTGTCGACCAGGCCGGTCGTGACCGTGATATCCCGGATCCACTGGTCCTCCAGGTGCAGGACCGCGGGCCCGCCGTGCACGCCGATGTTCGCGATCCGGGCGCCCGGCCTGGTCATCCGCACGGCCAGGTCGAAGGTCTCCGGGCCGCCCGCCGCCTCGATGGCCACGTCCGCGCCGAGCCCCTCGGTCAGCGACCTGACGATCTCGAGCGCGTCCGACCCGGAGTTGTTGATCGTGACGTCGGCACCGAACTCCTTCGCGGCCTCCAGCCGGCGGTCCGCGTGGTCGACGGCGACTATGTGGCTCGGGCTGAAGAGCCTGGCGCCCGCCATCGCAGCGAGGCCGACGGGCCCGGCGCCGACGACGGCGACCACGTCGCCGGGCTGGACGCCCGCCTTCAGCACGCCCACCTCGTAGCCGGTCGGCACCGTGTCGGCGAGCATCAGCGCCTCTTCGTCGGTCACGCTGGCGGGCAGCCGGTACACCGAGCAGTCGGCGAACGGCACCTTGACGAACTCCGCCTGAGTGCCGTCGTAGGTGTGGCCGAGCAGCCAGCCCCCGCCGCCGCGGCACTGCCCGAAGTGACCCTCCCGGCAGAACCGGCAGGTGCCGCACGAGGACACGCAGGATACGAGTACGCGATCACCGGGGCCGACGGTGCGCACGCCGTCACCTACCTGCTCGACGACGCCGACTGCCTCGTGCCCGAGCACCCGGCCGGGCCGCACCGAGGGCACGTCGCCGCGCAGGATGCGCAGGTCGGTACCGCAGATCGTGGTGAGGCTGACGCGCACGACTGCATCCGCCTCGTCGGTGATCTGCGGATCGGCGACCTCGTCGAATGAGTGCCGGCCCGACCCGTGGTAGACATTCGCTCGCATCTGCCGCCTCCTGCGCCTTCGCTGGTTACGCGCCCGCCGCCTGCTCGCGCCGGATCCGCCTGCCGGTGACCCGCGCGGGGGTGATCCGGATGAAGTGATCGCGGTCGCTGCCCGACCATGTCTGCAGGCCCGTCGCCGCCGCCTCGGCGCGTTCGGCGTCGGAGTCCAGGTGGTGGGCCGGACCCTGCACCAGCACGCTCCAGCCCTCGCGCGCCCTCGGGTCGAAGTCGTCGACCTCGAACGCGACGCGGTACTCGGCATGCGCGATCCCGGTGCGCAGGTCCTCGTCGGTGGTGCCCTCCGGTGCGGTCCGGAACAGGACGGCCCCGTCGTGCAGGATGTAGTTCACCGGCAGCACCGTCAGGTCGTAGCGGCCGGCGAAGCACAGCCGCCCGATGCCGCCGGGAGCGATCAGCCGCATGCACTCGGCCTCGTCGAGATTCTCGAGCACCACCTCGGGCATCTGCCTCTCCTGTCCCGGCTACCGCCGCGGATAACTCAGCTTCTCCCGCACGGCGACCACGCCGTCTACCTGCCGCACCGCCTGCAGCAGGCTGAGCGCCACGGGCTCGCGCTCGATCTGCCCGGCCAGCGTCACGACGCCGTCCGTCACTGTCACGCTGAAAGCCAGGCTATCGAGAGCGAAGGCGGACGTGATGACCTGCTCCTCGATCTCCCTGCGGATGTCGTCGTCCGGACGGTCGTAGACGCCGAGTATGTCCGTCCTGCTCACGATCCCTACCAGCTTGTCGCCTGGCGTCACGACCGGCAGCCGCTTGACATGCCTGGCGTGCATGATGCGCGCCGCTTCCGCCACGGTCGCGTCCGGGCTGATCGTGATCGGAGGCCGGGTCATCAGCTCCGCCGCGGTCAGCGCGCCCGCGCGCGCCCGGTCGCTCCTGCTGGCCAGGAAGCCGGGTCCGCGTGCCGCGTCGCTGTATCCCTCCTTCACCAGGAGGTCGTCCTCGGACACGACGCCCACGACGCGGTCCTGGTCGTCCAGCACGGGGAACGCGCTGAAGTGCCGATGCCGCATCACTCGCAGGATGTCCTTGTACCCGGCGTTCTTGCGCACCGAGATGACCTCGTGCGTCATCACATCCTGAACGGGAGTGGCCATGGCAATCAGCTCCTCTTGCTCCTGCCTTCAGGCTGTCATTAGCCGACTGCCCGGGTTAGGGCCGAATGGCCCGGCCACGGCGGACCGAAGCCTCGGCCGGCTCGACCCGACGCACTGCAGCGTCAGCGGGAGGGACCAACCCGCTTCTCGCGGATCCAGATTTCGCGGTGTGCTGGCTGCTGACTCCAGTAGCCCCGCGACTCTTGAGGGTGGTCCCTCCCGCCACTCCCATCACATCGCCCCGGCCCCCCGGGCTACAGGGTCGAAAGTCCTCTCCGCATCGGACGTTGGACTCCCCGCGGGTACCACCTCCTGACACGATGATGAACAGCACGAGTAAGCGGAACGTCGGGACGGAGCTATCACCGTGGACACCAGCGCGCCGGGCACCGCGTGGCGGCTGCCGGCCGTGCCGGGGCTGAACGACCTCGTCAGCGCCCTGCGCTCCGATGGCTACCGGGTCATCGGCCCGCGGGCCGACGGTGGCGCGATCGGGCTCGGCGAGATCGAGTCGGCAGCCGAGCTGCCGTTCGGGTACGGGGTGGAACTCGCACCCGGCGGCTACCGGCTGCGCCGGCGCACCGACAGCGCGGCCTTCGGTCACTCGGCCGGGCCCCAGTCCTGGAAGCAGTTCCTGCATCCGCCGCGGGAGCGGCTCTGGTCGGCCCGGCGGTCGGAGACCGGCGAGTTCGCGGCCGAGCCTGCCGATCCCGACGCCCGCCCGCTCGCCTTCCTTGGTGTCCGGCCGTGCGACCTGCGGGCAATCGCGATCCAGGACGAGATACTCGGGGCGCCCCGGCATCCGGAGTCCGGCTATGCCAGGCGCCGGGCGGAGGTCCTGCTGATCGCCGTGAACTGCACCGAGCCAGGCGAGACCTGTTTCTGCACGTCGATGGGCACCGGACCGCGCGCGGAGGCCGGATACGACCTGCTGCTGACCGAGCTCTCCGGGCCGGGTGAGCACGAGTTCGTGGCCTGGTCCGGGTCTGCCGCGGGCGAGGCGATCCTCGCGAGCCTGGACCTGCGGCCCGCGGCCGCCGTCACCGTCGGCACGGCGGATGCGGCGGTGGACGCGGCGGCTGGCCGGATGGGCCGGGTCATGCAGGCCGACGGCCTGCGCGACCTGCTGGCGCAGTCGCTCGACGCCGCCCGCTGGGACGACGTGGCCAGCCGGTGCCTCACCTGCGGCAACTGCACGATGGCGTGCCCTACCTGCTTCTGCACGACGGTGCAGGACAGCACCGACCTGACCGGGGATCACGCCGAGCGCTGGCAGAGCTGGGCGTCGTGCTTCGAGCTGGATTTCTCCTACCTGCATGGCGGACCGGTCAGGTCCTCCGGCGTGAGCCGCTACCGGCAGTGGCTGACGCACAAGCTCGGCACGTGGCATGACCAGTTCGGCAGCTCTGGCTGCGTGGGCTGCGGGCGGTGCATCGTCTGGTGCCCGGTCGGCATCGACATCACCGAGGAGATAGCCGCCCTCCGGGCAGAGCAGGACGGGGCCGGGACCGGTGACCTGCCGTGACGAGGCCCGAGCTGGCCGAGTTCGCCACTCACCCGTTCGTGCGCGGCCTGGCGGCCGGGTACGTCGAGCAGCTCGCGGACCGCGCGGACCAGGTCGAGATTGCCGCCGGGCAGCGCATCTTCGGCGAGCTCGGCGAGGCGCGCGGACTGTGGCTGATCCGGTCCGGCCGGGTAGCGCTTGACCTGCAGGTGCCGGGCCGCCAGCGGGTCGTGGTGGAGACGCTCGGGCCGGGCGACGAGCTCGGCCTGTCCTGGCTCGCGCCGGTGCCGCGCTGGCAGTTCGGCGCGACCGCGGAGCTTGCCGTCGACGCCTGGGCACTGAGCAGCGCGGCCGTGCTCGGCCTGTGTGACGCCGACCACGAGCTGGGCTATCAGCTCACCCGGCGGCTGCTCACGACGGCCATCGCCCGGCTGCACGCCGCCAGGATCAGGATCCTCGACCTGTACGCCCTGCCGGAGAGCACGCCGTGACACTCACCGAGGCGCCGGCCGGATACCGGGTCAGGGACCGAGTCGCAGAGACCCGCGACACCGTCACGCTCACCCTCGAGCCCGTCAGCGCCGCGCTGCCCGGCCCGCAGCCGGGCCAGTTCACGATGCTGTACGCGTTCGGCGTCGGCGAGGTCCCCATCTCCGTCAGCGGGCCGGCCGGGCTGCCGGTCCTGACCCACACGATCCGAAGTGTGGGCGCGGTCACCCGCGCACTGTGCGACGCCGCGCCCGGCCACCTGGTCGGCGTGCGCGGGCCGTTCGGCACCACCTGGGACGAGGCCGACGCCGCGGGCCAGGATCTGCTGCTGGTGGCGGGCGGCATCGGGCTGGCGCCGCTCCGCCCGGCGCTGCTGGCCGCGCTCGCGGCGCGCGATTCCTACCGCCAGGTGACCGTACTGATCGGGGCGCGGTCGCCGTCCGAGCTGCTGTACACGCTGGAGCTGGATCGCTGGCGCACCGCGGGCGCGCGGGTCGAGGTCACCGTCGACAAGGGTGACGCGGCATGGCGGGGCGACGTGGGCGTCGTGACCCAGCTCATCCGGCGCGCCGAGATCGTGCCTGACGAGACGATTGCCCTGATATGCGGGCCGGAGATAATGATGCGGCTCACCGCGCAGGCGCTGCAGGCGGCCGGGATGACCGCAGACCGCATCCGGGTGTCGCTGGAGCGGAACATGCAGTGCGGCGTTGCCGAGTGCGGCCACTGCCAGCTCGGCCCGCTGCTGCTGTGCCGGGACGGGCCGGTAGTCAGCTACCGGGTCGCCGAGACGCTGCTAGCGGCCAGGGAGCTCTAGATGACCGAATCCAGCGCCAGGCCCAGGCTCGCGGTGTGGAAGCTCGCGTCCTGCGACGGCTGCCAGCTGACGGTGCTCGACTGCCAGGACGAGCTGCTCGCGCTCGCCGCGGAGGTCGACATCGTCCATTTCACGGAGGCGACCAGCACCGACATCCCCGGCCCCTACGACATCAGCCTGGTCGAGGGCTCGGTGACGACCGCGGCGGACGCCGCCAGGATCCGGCAGATCCGGGCCGCGTCCCGGACCCTCATCACGATCGGGGCATGCGCGACCGCCGGCGGCATCCAGGCCCTCCGGAATTTCGCCGACGTCGCGGAGTTCGCGGCGACCGTCTACGCGCGGCCCGAGTACGTAGCGACGCTGGCAACCTCGACGGCGGTGGCCGAGCACGTGCCGGTCGACTTCGAGCTGCGTGGCTGCCCGATCGACAAACGGCAGCTGCTGGGCGTCCTGGCCGCGCTGCTCGCCGGGCGCAAGCCGCCCATTCCGGGGCATAGCGTCTGCCAGGAGTGCAAGCTGCGCGGCACCGCGTGCGTGATGGTGGCGCACGGCACCCCCTGCCTCGGGCCGGTAACCCAGGCGGGCTGCGGCGCGATCTGCCCGGCGTTCGGCCGGGGCTGCTATGGCTGCTTCGGCCCGATGGCGGCGCCGAACACCACGGCCCTGATGCCCGCACTCCGGGAGCTGGGCATGTCCGGCGGTGAGATCGGCAGGGTGTTCTCGACCTTCAACGCCGCCGCGCCCGCGTTCCTGGCGGCCTCGGTCCAGGCACAGGAGCCGGTCACGCCAGACTGATCGCGACCGACGGCGGCTGCTGCAGCGTGTTGTGCACCGTGCAGTGCGACGCGACGGCGAGCAGCGCCCTGCGCCGGTCGGGCGGCAGGCCGGGTACGTCGATACCGATGACGACGCTGGCGATCCGCGGCGGCCGGTCGGCGGCCATCGTGTAGTCGGCGCGCACGCGCAGCCGGTCCCGGTCAAGCCCGTGCCGGACCAGATACCGGCCCGCGTAGAACGCGACGCACGAGGCCAGTGCCCCGACCATCAGCTCCACCGGCGTGCAGGCCGCGTCGTCGCCGCCGTCGGCCAGCGGCTGGTCGACCAGGATCGCGTGGTCGCGCGCGGCGATCAGGTACTGGTCGCCGGTCGCATGACTCACCTCCATGCGCCGGGGACGTGCAAGGCCCGCCATGTCACGCGCCGACGTTCCCTCCAGCTGGGCTGTATTCATGACGCACCTCCAGTCTCAGGAGCAACACATAGCTACTCTCATGTCAGCACCCGGGGGCACGGCGGCGGCAGAGCCCTTCGGTCCCCGGTCATGGGGACCTTCGGCCCGGCCGAAGCGCATGATCAGGACGGGCCGCCGACGTCGGCGAGCACCGCGGCGGCCAGGTCGTCTATCGCGGCGCCGACCGCCGGGCTCAGCCCGCGGCCGTGGCCGAAGTCACAGCCCTCGACCGCATGGACGACGAGCGCGGCCGGCATCCGGCCAAGCGCACGGGAGAGGCCGACCGCCGTGCCGAGCCCGAGGCCGTGCGTGCTGGCGTCCGCGCCGGCGGCGTCCAGGCCGGGCACCGCACCGCCGACGGCGACGAGCCGGTGCAGCCGGCCAGGCGATCCGGCCCCGCCGACCGCGTCCACCACGATCGCGAGCCCGGCGCCGGTCCACGCCTCGAGCAGATCGGCCGGCTCGCCCTCGCTCACGACCAGCCGCACGTGGTCTGGCACCCTGCCGCGCAGCCGTTCCACCGCGGCCGGCCCCGCCCCGTCGTCGCGGCGGAACTCGTTCCCGATGCCGATGACGACGACGCCGCTCGCCGTCATGCCCGGTCTATCTGCAGCCGCAGGAAATGGGTGGCACACGAGATGCACGGATCGTAGTTGCGGATGGCCTGCTCGCACTCGCTGGTCAGCGCGTCGTCATCCAGGCTGAGCCGTGGCTGCACGAACTGCGCGAGGTCGCGCTCGATCGCCGCCTGGTTCTGCGACGTCGGCGGGACGATCCTGGCACCCAGGATGGTGCCGTCGCCGTCGAGGTCGTAGCGCTGGTACAGCACGCCGCGCGGCGCCTCGGAGACGCCGTGTCCGGTGCCTGCCCTTGCGGGCACGGGCACGCTCGCGGCGGCCGGCGGGTCGTAGCTGGCGATGATCGCGATGGCCTCCTCCAGCGCGCACACGATCTCCACCGCGCGGACGACGATGCTGCGGAACGGGTTGCGGCAGCTGTCCCCCAGGCCCGCGGCGTGCGCGGCGCCGGCTGCCAGCGGGGGCAGCCACTGCGAGTTCAGCGTGTACCGGGCCAGCGGGCCGGTGAGATAGGTGCCGTCCCGGCCCGCCAGTCTGGCGTGCAGCGCGGTGGAGTGCGGGACCTGATGCTCGATCACGCGCTGCTCGAACTCGGCCGCGTCGAACGCGAGCCCGCCGCTGGTGACCAGCGTGCCGCGCTCGATCGGGTAGCTGCCCGGCAGACTGAGCGCGAGCAGCTCGTGGTCGACGATCAGATCGGGGAAGTCGAACGCGGCAACCCAGCGGACGGTGTCGAGGGCGGACTCCAGAGCCGCCTCCAGCTGCGCCCCCAGCGCCGCCATGTCCGCGACCGCGGGCGCGGAGTAGAAGCCGCCCACGCGCACGTTCACCGGGTGCACCGCCCGGCCGCCGAGCACCTCCATGATCGCGTTGCCGGCCCGCCGCAGCGCGAGGCCGCGCTCCACCAGGTCCCGGTGATCGGCGGCCATCTCGACCGCGCCCGGGTAACCGAGGAAGTCGGGCGCGTGCAGCATGTAGACGTGCAGCGCGTGGCTCGCGATCCACTCGCCGCAGTACAGGAGCCTGCGCAGGGCGGCGATCTGCTCCCCCGGCTGGACGCCGCAGACGGCCTCGATCGCCAGGAAGGCGCTTGTCTGGTAGGCGACAGGGCAGATCCCGCATACCCGGGCGGTGATGTCGGGCGGCTCGGTGTAGGACCGGCCGCGCAGAAATGCCTCGAAGAAGCGCGGCGGCTCGTAGATGTCCAGCCGAACCTCGCGCACCTCGTCCGCCACCACCCGCACGTGCAGCGCGCCCTCGCCCTCGACGCGCGCGATGGCGGCAGCGGTCAGCGTCCGGTCGTATCGGTGTGTCATCGCCCCGCCATCTTGTCACGCCAGCACCCGGCCACGGAGTCAGCTTGCGCGGTCGCGGCCGGCCGCTGCCAGGGACTAACGGCCCTGGCAGCAATGCCCATCGGCCGTACCGCCGCGGGCAGCCGCGACCGGATGCTGGTCCCAGCGCCGCGCTGCAGTCACGGAAGGCCTGCAGCGCGGTGCCCGCAAGCACAACGGAAGGCACACTGCGATGCCCGGTCGGCTGCTCGAAGATGACGCGCTCGTGCACAGGATCGTCGAGGCCGCCGCCGCCGCGCCCTCCATCCACAACACCCAGCCGTGGCGGTTCCGGATCGCCGGCCGCGACCTCATCGAGGTGTACGCGGACGTCGACCGGATGCTGTGGATAGCCGACCCGAAGGGGCGCGCCCTGCATCTGAGCTGCGGCGCCGCCCTGCTCAACCTGCGGCTCGCACTGCGCGCTTCCGGCTACCGGCCGCTGGTGTGGCCGCTGCCCGACCCCGACGGCTCGCCGACGCTGATGGCGTCGGTGCAGCTGGCAGACGGCAGGCGGCCCACCACAGCCGAGCGCCAGATGTTCGCCGCGATCGGGATCCGGCACAGCAGCCGGCAGCCCTTCTCCGACCGCCCGGTACCCGACGCCGTGCTGGTCGCGATGGAGCAGGACGCGGCCGCCGAGGGCACCCTGCTGCGCACGCTGGCCGCGCGCGACGTCGCGGTCGTGCTGGCGCTGGTCGAGGCTGCCGACCGCGAGCTGACGTCGGATCGCGAGCATAACTCCGAGCTCGCGGCCTGGATCTGCGCGCCGGCCAGCGCCGGGCTCGGCATCCCCGCGAGCGCACTCGGACCGCGGCCGGACCGCCAGCCCGCGCCGGTCCGCGAGTTCGGCCGGCATCCGGCGGCCGAGCAGCCGCCGGCGACCTTCGAGCTGCAGCCGAAGCTCGCCGTGCTGGCGACCGCCAGGGACGACCCCGCGGACTGGCTGCGCGCGGGACAGGCGCTGCAGCGCGCGCTGCTGACCGCGACTACATACGGCCTGGCTACCTCGATGCTGTACCAGCCGATGGAGCTGCACGACATGCGGGGCCGGCCTGGCTGGTGGCCGTGGCCCGAGTACCCGCAGCTCATAGTCCGGTACGGTTACGGGCCGCACGCCACCGCGACGCCGCGGCAGCCGATCACCGCGCTGCTGGCCGACGACCCGGCCGGCGAGTGAGGGGTCGGCCCGGCTGCACCAGCCGGTCAGCGACCAGCACACGTGCCGGCCCGCCGGCGCTGCATGCGCCCGGGCCGCGTCGCGTGGCTGCCTAGCCAGCAGCCGGTTCCGGCCCGGGCGCCGTCTGCCCGGCCACGGCCGGCGAGTCCGCCGGCACGTGCTGCACACGGTCGGGATGCATGGGCACGATCAGCACCGGGCGGCTCGACAGGTGCAGCAGCCGGGACGCGACGCTGCCGAACGGAACCGTCGGCAGGTCCTTCTTCGTGCTCGATCCGAGCACCAGGATCCGCGCATCGTGATGCTCGGCGGCCGCGAGGATCGCGCGCGCGACGTGCCCGTAATCGGCCTCCCTGACTTCCGCCTCGGCCGCGATGCCGGCGTCGCGCAGGCTCGCCGCGATCCCCGCCGCGACCGACTCGCCCTGCTCGTCCGCGCAGTCGATCTGGATCCGGCCGAACCGGCCGACAGCGAACTCGTGGACGTGTAGCACGATCACGCGGTCACCAGTCTTGCTGGCGAGGTCCCGCACCATCTCGGCCGCCGCGCCCACGTGGCGTCCTGGCTCGTAGCGCGCCGTGTCAACGGCGAGCAGCATGGTCGCACTCATCTCGGAGCCTCCTTATGCCATGGGACAAGCCTCACGCTAATGGACGGACGTTTGCGGCGGGAGGGGCGAAAGTCCGTGCGCTCCTGCGGTGACGGAAGTCCCGGGAAACAAGGGCCATGCGGCCCTGCTCGACGGCGGGGCCGCCGCCGATGCTTGTCGTAGCGCAAACGTCCATTAGGAACGGGCCACTGAAAGAAAGCCCGTGAATGCAAGGAGGCAACCAAAATGCGCAGGAGGACTTTTGACGCACTCGCGACTTCCGCGGGTCTGCTGCTGGCAGCGGTGCTGCTGGTGGCCGGCATTCTGCTCGGATGGGCGCACTCGTTCGTGACGAGCGAAGTGCACACCCAGCTTTCCGCTCAGAAGATCGACTTCCCGACCAGGACCAACGCTGAGTTCAAGGCCCTGCCGAAGGCCGACGCGGCTGCCATGGGGCAGTACGCCGGGCAGCCGATGACCAACGGCGCGCAGGCCGAGACCTACGCGGATCACTTCATCGCCTACCACCTGACCCTGATCGGCGGCGGCAAGACCTACTCCCAGCTGTCCGCGCTGTCGATGGCGCAGCCGACCAACACCAAGCTGGCCGGCGAGGTCCAGACCGTCTTCCGTGGCGACACGCTCCGCAGCATGCTGCTGAACGCGTACGGCTTCTGGAAGATGGGCCAGATCGCTGAGATCGCCTCCATCGTCTCCTACATCGGCGCAGGCCTGCTGCTGGTGCTGTCGGCCTTCGGGCTCGTGCACCTGCGCCGGGCGGCCCCGGAGGCCGAGGTCTTCCCGCGGATGGCGACCCGCGTCCAGACCACGGCAGTGTGACCAGCCGGCCGCACCGGCCCGCGCACCGACACTGAGCCCCGCCCGACCCCTGCCGGGCGGGGCTCAGTCGTGTGTCATTCCGGCCATCCGAATCGGGACGAAGGTCCCGCGGGCTGGTGACCGAGAGCCCTGCGCGGTATACCGGTATGCGTAGAAGCTTGCGTTCGCGGGCTAGCCCGTCGCGGCCCAGTTCTGGGTTAGGACTATAGGAGCGCAGGATGAACGTTCATTCGCTGGCTTCGGCCGGCTCGGTGATTAACCTCAATGGCCCCGGCGTTTACAAATCCTGGGGCATCTTCTATCTCTCGGTCGCGAATCTTGTCGTGATCGGGATCATGGTCGTGCTTTTCGGGCTTGCCCTGCTGCTGCCATTCCCCGGTAAGCACGCGGACGTGCGGGACGCGGGCCCTGGCACGATGGCAGGCGGCCCGGACGCGGCTGCCGACGCGCCCGCCGCCGCTGACCCGGACGCCGACATGTGGACCGCCAGGGTCCGGCGCAGGGCGCTGCGGGTGCTGCCGCCCGGCAAGCTGCTGCCGGACCGGCAGCCCGCCTACGTGCAGTCATGGGTATACGTGTTCGGCGTGGCGAGCCTTGCCACCTTCGCGCTGACCCTGCTGTCCGGCTTCGCGCTGGCGCTGGGCGGCCCGGACTGGTGGCATTACAATCCGGCCGGGCACTTCTTCAACAGCATTCACCTGTGGAGCGTCGAGCTGTTCATGGCGTTCCTGGTCATCCACCTGTGGGGCAAGTTCTGGATGGCGGCGTGGCGGGGCCGGCGCGCGATGACCTGGATCACCGGCGTGCTCGCGTTCATGGCCTCGATCGTGGAGTGCTTCACCGGCTACCTGTCCCAGCAGAACTTCGACTCGCAGTGGATCGCGACCAACGGCAAGGACGCGTTCAACGCCGTCGGCGTCGGCGCGTTCTTCAACGTGATGAACTTCGGTCAGATGCTGATGTGGCACATCGTCCTGATCCCGATCATCCTGGTCGCGGTCATCGGCGCGCACGTGCTCATGGTGCGCGTCCGCGGGGTCAGCCACCCGCTGCCCAGGCGCGCCGCCCGGGACCGGGCCGGCCGCAAGGCCGCGGCAGCAGCAGACGCGGCGCCGTGGCGCGGCGGCACGCGCCGGTACGACATCCTCAAGGAGGGCACGATCGCGGTCGTGGTCGCGAGCTGCCTGGTGCTGCTGCTCGCGGGCCTGCTGTCGTCTCCCGACGTGCCGCCGCTGAGCATCAAGACGTGGGCGACCGTCGACCAGGTCGGCTTCGTCAACACCGCGGCCACCGAGCTGGACGGCTCCAGCACCTCCGCCGATTACGGCCCGCCGTACAACAACGGCACCGGCTCCGTGCAGCAGGTCGGGCCGGTCAACTGGCAGACGCTGGCGGGCATTACCCAGCCGGTCAACGCCGCGAAGCTGTTCGTGCTCGACCCCCTGGCGGTGCAGGCCAGGTCGGACCCGGCGCTGGCGGCGGCGCTCGGCACCTACACCTCGGCGCCCGCGTCGCAGCAGGCGAGCTGGGCCAGCGCGTACGACAAGGCGACCGCGCCGGGCGCGAAGAAGGTGCCGTTCAACGGCGGCAACCTGAGCCTGCCCGGGGCCGGGCCGGTGCCGGCGATGATGGCCGCAGAGCTCACGATGGCCCGCAGCGGCGCGCTGGACAGCGACCTGCTCGCGCAGCGGCAGTTCTACGGCACCGACTTCACCAAGCCGCTGCTGTTCATCGCCGACGGCGGCTACTACAACACGCTGGCCTCGAACATGAACCTCACCGGGGATCAGTGGGGCGTCATGAACGAGACCGGCAACTACCCCGGTCAGCCGTGGCTGTGGCTGTACCAGATGTGGTATCACGTCAACCCGTTCGCGAACTCGGCCAGCGTCGACATCTGGGCCGTCTACCTGACCGGCATCGCGACCCTGCTCCTGCTGCTCGTGCCGTTCATCCCCGGGCTGCGCGACATACCGCGGCTGGTCCCCGTGCACCGGCTCATCTGGCGCAGCTGGGAGCCGCCGGCCGCCCCGGCGGCGTCCGCACCTGACCCGGCTGGCGCGGTCAAGGACTAGCGCGCCAGGCAGGAAGGTCAAGGGGCCCCCGGTCAGACGACCCGGGGCCCCGGTGGCTTTGGTCCTCAGGGTGCAGGCCCATCGCCCGGTGCGGCAGGCCGTCCGCAGGCGGAATCCTCGAAGTAAGAGAAAGAACTGGTGAGTGGATCATTACGGAGGGAGGCGCGCGATGTACGCCGAAGTGGGCGACCGCCTGGTGGTTGGCGGTGATCCGGAGCGGATCGGGCTGATCATCGGGATCCCGCACGACGACGGCACGCCACCCTACGTGGTCAAATGGGCCGCATCCGGTCATATCGCGATGGTCATGCCCGGCCAGTTCGGGCGGGTCATCCGCACCGGCCAGGCGGTCCAGGCTGCAGGCACGAGCGCGCTCGATGACTGCCCTGGCAATGCCTCCTCAGCGCTGCATCACAGCGACGCGGCGTGGTCAGGCACGAACGTCTGGGACTCGCGCGGGGCGCGAACGTAGCCGGTGGAGTGCGGCCGGGGCGGCAGTTCCAGCGGGCGTCGCTGCACATCGTGGTAGTTCACGGTGGTGAGCAGGTGCGCGATCATGTTGATCCTGGCCCGCCGCTTGTCCTCGCTGTCCACTACGTACCAGGGGGCCTCGGGGATGTCGGTGTGCACGAACATCTCGTCCTTTGCCCTGGAGTAATCCTCCCAGCGGGTGATTGACTCCAGGTCCATCGCCGACAGCTTCCACTGCCGCATCGGGTCATCGAGCCGGGACCGGAAGCGGTGCTCCTGCTCGGCGTCGCTCACCGAGAACCAGTACTTGCGCAGCAGGATGCCGTCCTCGACGAGCAGCCGCTCGTATATCGGGCACTGATGCAGAAACCGGCTGTACTCCTCCTTCGTGCAGAACCCCATTACCTTCTCGACGCCCGCCCGGTTGTACCAGCTGCGGTCGAACAGCACGATCTCGCCCGCGGCGGGCAGGTGCTCGATGTAGCGCTGGAAGTACCAGCACGTGCGCTCCCGGTCGCTGGGCGCAGGCAGGGCGGCGATCCGGGCAACCCGCGGGTTGAGGTACTGCGTGACCCGCTTGACCGTGCTGCCCTTGCCGGCCGCGTCCCTGCCCTCGAACAGCACGACGAGCCGGGCGCCCTCCGCGCGGACCCATTCCTGCAGCTTCACCAGTTCCGCCTGCAGCCGCAGCAGCTCCGCGCGGTAGGCCTTGCCGGTCAGCCGGCCCGGCGCCGCGGCCGGGTGCTGCTCATCGTGATGCTTCCTGCCGCCAGCCGCCATGAGCGTCATCTCCTGTTCAGGACCGAAGTCCCTCTCATCCTGCACCTTCGCCTCTGCGCGGGTCGCCGCGCGGCGGCGAGACTTGGGGCGTAGGTAGTCGAGAGGAGGCGTGAGCGATGACGATGCTGACACGGAGAGACGCGCGGGGGCCGCTCGACCTGTTCGAGTGGCTGGAGGCCCCGTGGACTGTGCTCCGCCCTGTCGGTGGTCATCCGGTGCGCGTCGAGGACTATGTCCAGGACGGGCGCTATGTCGTCCGGGCCGAACTGCCCGGCATCAACCCGGAGAAGGACCTTGAGGTCACGGTGTCCAAGGGCATCCTGACGATCAAGGCCGAACGGCACGAGGAGAGCCGCACCAAGCACCACTCGGAGTTCCGCTACGGGTCCTTCGCGCGCAGCGTCTCGCTGCCCGCGGGCACCGATGAGACCACAGTCGATGCGGTCTACGACAACGGCATCCTGGAGGTTTCCGCCGCCATAGCCGACAAGGCGGACGACAAGGTCAGCCGCACGGTCCCAGTCCGGCTGAACCAGCACATCAAGCCCACCTGACCGACACGCCCGCACCTGCGGGCACCGCAGCCGCGCCGGGCAGCAGCCCGGCGCGGCGCTTCCATTTCCGGCGGGGCAGCGATGCGCCGGGCAGCAGCAGCGGTCCTCAGCGGTCCTCAGGGGCACCAGAGGGCAGGTCGGTGGCCGTGGACGGGCACCGAACTGCCCTCTGGGTACCCATGCGCCGGGCCGCCGGGGCAGCAAAGTGCCCTCCGGTGCCCTTGCCGACCGGCCGGCGCCCCCGGCCTCAGCTCGTGCCTGGCCGGGATGGCCGCGGCCTTGCGCCGGAACGGGCCTAAAGTCCCTTCTTTGCGGGCTCCAGGCCCTTGAGTGCGCACCGCCGGACCTGCGACGGTGGAAGTGCGCTGCGCCGGATGGCGGACGCAGGGAGGATCAAGCCACGATGTTCGAGATCCGGATTCACGGCCGGGGTGGCCAGGGTGTCGTGACCGCCGCCGAGCTGCTGTCCGCGGCCGCCTTCGCCGGCGGCAAGCACGCGCAGGCGTTCCCGAGCTTCGGCTCCGAGCGCACCGGCGCGCCGGTGGTCTCGTTCTGCCGCATCGACGACAAGCCGATCCGGGTTCGCGAGCCGGTCATGCACCCGAATGTGCTGATCATTCAGGATCCGACGCTGCTGCATCAGGTCAACGTGTTCGAGGGCGCGGGGCCCGACGTGCTGCTGCTGATCAACTCCGGCCGGCCCGCGGCCGACCTCGGCATCGAGGAGTTCACCAGCACGCTGGGCCCGGACGCGGTCCACACGGTGCCGGCCACCGAGCTGGCGCAGGAGCACGTCGGGCGCCCGGTGCCCAATGCCGCGCTGCTCGGCGGCTTCGCCGCGCTGTCCGGCATGGTGACGATCGACGCGGTCGAGGCGGCGATCCGGGATCGGTTCAGCGGCAAGGTAGCCGACGGCAACGCGGCGGCGGCACGGGCGGCATACGAGGCGGTGCGCGCGCAGTCCGCCGCGTCCGGCGGCGACGCGCAGCCAGCGCACGCTGCTCCGGCGCCGGGCGGCCGCGGCCAGCTCGGCCTGCGCCAGATCGAGGGATCGCGCGGGGTCGCCGAGGCCGTGGCGCGCAGCCGCCCCGAGGTGATCTGCGCGTACCCGATCTCACCGCAGACGCACATCGTCGAGGCGCTGAGCGTGCTGGTGAAGTCGGGCGAGCTCGCGCCGTGCGAGTTCGTGAACGTCGAATCCGAGTTCGCGGCCATGTCGGTGGCCATCGGCGCCTCCGCCGCGGGCGCCCGGGCCTACACGGCGACCGCGAGCCAGGGCCTGCTGTACATGGCCGAGGCGCTCTACAACGCCGCCGGCCTCGGCCTGCCCATCGTGATGACCGTCGCGAACCGGGCGATCGGCGCGCCGATCAACATCTGGAACGACCACAGCGACGCGATGTCGCAGCGTGACTGCGGCTGGATCCAGCTGTACGCGGAGACCAACCAGGAGGCGCTGGACCTGCACATCCAGGCCTTCAGGATCGCCGAGGAGGTCTCCCTCCCGGTCATGGTCTGCATGGACGGCTTCGTCCTGACGCACGCGCACGAGCGGCTGGAGATCCCGGCCCAGGAGCAGGTGGACCGGTTCCTGCCGCCCTACCTGCCGCGCCAGGTGCTCGACCCCGCCGACCCGGTATCGATCGGCGCGATGGTCGGTCCCGAGGCCTTCACCGAGGTGCGCTACCTCGCGCATACCAGGCAGATGCAGGCGCTCGAGCTCATCCCCGAGGTCGCCGCCGAGTTTGCCGGCGAGTTCGGCCGCGACTCCGGCGGCCTGGTCCGGCACTACCGGACCCAGGACGCGGAGACGATCATCATCGCGCTCGGCTCGGTGCTCGGCACCATCAAGGACTCGGTCGACGAGCTGCGCGCCGCCGGGATGAAGATCGGCGTCCTCGGCATCACCTCGTTCCGGCCGTTCCCGCTCGACGCGGTCCGCCGCGCGCTGCAGGGCGCGCGCCGTGTCGTCGTGCTGGAGCGCGCGCTAGCGGTCGGCATCGGCGGCATCGTCTCGGAGCACGTCCGGATGGCCCTTTCGCAGCCGGCTCCGGCCGGCAGTCAGCCGCACGGCTACACCGTCATCGCGGGCCTCGGCGGCCGGGCGATCACGAAGGCCTCGCTGCTCGCGCTGTTCCGCCGGGCGGCGGCCGACGACCTGCCGCCGCTGATCTTCCTGGACCTGAATACCGACCTCGTCGACGCCGAGCTGCAGCGGACTCAGGCCAGCCGCCGGTCCGGTCCCACCGCCGAGAACATCCTGCGTGACCTGGGCGCAGTCGCCTCCAGGATCGGATAGGAGTGCCCCTTCATGCCAGCGCAGCAGATCAAGTTCTACCAGGTCGGCAGCTTCGCGGTCGGCAACCGGCTGCTCGACCCGGATCAGCGCACCGTCCAGTCGACGGCGGCAAGGAACAACTCGCTGAACTCGGGTCACCGGGCCTGCCAGGGCTGCGGCGAGGCACTCGGCGCCAGGTACGCGCTGGACGCCGCGATGCGGGCCACGAGCCGGCAGATGATCGCGGTCAACGCGACCGGCTGCCTGGAAGTCTTTTCCACGCCCTACCCGGAGACCTCCTGGCAGATCCCGTGGATCCACTCGCTGTTCGGCAACGCGCCCGCGGTCGCCACCGGCATCGCCGCGGCGATGCGGGCCAAGGGCCGCGACGACGTCCGGGTTGTGGGCCAGGGCGGCGACGGCGGCACGGTCGACATCGGCTTCGGCTGCCTGTCCGGCATGTTCGAGCGCAACGACGACGTGCTGTTCATCTGCTACGACAACGAGGCGTACATGAACACCGGCGTGCAGCGATCGGGCGCCACTCCCCCGGCCGCGCGCACCGCGACGACCCCGGCCGTCGGCCCGCATCCGGGCAACACGTTCGGCCAGGGCAAGAACGCGCCGCTGATCGCGATGGCGCACGAGATCCCGTACGTCGCCACCGCGACCGTGGCCGGGCTGCACGACCTGGAGTACAAGGTCGAGCAGGCCATGCAGGTCCGCGGCGCGCGTTACCTGCACATCCTGGTGCCGTGCCCGCTCGGCTGGGGAAGCGCGTCTGGCGACACCATCAAGATCGCGCGGCTGGCGGAGCAGACGGGCCTGTTCCCGGTGTTCGAGGCCGTCGGCGGCGAGGTCACCAGCGTGTCGAAGATCCGCAGGAAGGCGCCGGTCGAGGAGTACCTGAAGCTGCAGACCAGGTACGCGCACCTGTTCAAGAACCCGGAGGGCGCGCAGACGATCGCGCGGCTGCAACGGCTCGCCGATCGCAACATAGCCAGGTTCGGCCTGCTGGACAACGGCGACGACGTCGCACCGCCGCAGGCAGCGAAGGAGCAGTAGCAATGGACAAGCCGTTCGCGATCACGCTGGACGTCGGGTCGAGCCTGGCCAACAAGACCGGGTCCTGGCGCACCGAGCGACCGGTCTACGTGGACCTGCTCCCGCCCTGCAACAACGCCTGCCCGGCTGGCGAGAACATCCAGCAGTGGCTTTACCACGCCGAGGATGGCGGGTACGAGGCCGCCTGGCGGCAGATCATGCTGGACAACCCGTTCCCGGCGATCATGGGCCGGGTCTGCTACCGGCCGTGCGAGACGGCCTGCAACCGGGCCCAGGTCGACAGCGCCGTCGGGATCAACTCGGTGGAGCGCTTCCTCGGCGACGAGGCGATCAGGCGGGGCTGGACCGTCCCGGTGACGGCGGCGCCGTCCGGCAAGCGGGTCCTGGTCGTCGGGGCCGGGCCGTCGGGCCTGTCAGCGGCCTATCACCTGACCCTGCTCGGGCATCAGGTCACGATCGCGGACTCGGGCCCGGTCGCGGGCGGCATGATGCGGTACGGCATCCCCGCCTACCGGCTGCCGCGCGACGTCATCGATGCCGAGATCGGCCGGCTGCTCGCGATGGGGATCACGCTGCAGCCCGGCACGACCGTCACCGACATCCAGGCCACGATGCGCGCGGGCGGATACGACGCGGCGTTCCTCGCAGTCGGGGCCCAGCGCGGCAAGCGTGCCTACATCCCGGCCGGTGACTCCGCCAGGATCCTGGACGCGGTGTCCGTGCTGCACTCGATGGAGGGTGCGGACAAGCCCATGCTCGGGCGGCGCGTCGCGGTCTACGGCGGCGGCAACACGGCGATGGACGCGGCCAGGACCGCCCGCCGCCTCGGCGCCACCGACGCCGTCGTGGTCTACCGCCGGACCAGGGAGCGGATGCCGGCCCACGACATCGAGGTCGAGGAGGCGCTCGAGGAAGGCGTGCGGATGATGTGGCTGTCCACGATCACCCATGCCGGCGAGGGCAAGCTCACGATCGAGAAGATGAAGCTGGACGAGACGGGGTTCCCGCAGCCCACCGGCGAGTTCACCGAGCTCGATGCCGACTCCGTCGTGCTGGCGCTCGGCCAGGAGGCCGAGCTGTCCCTGCTGGACGGCGTCGAGGGCGTCCGGATCGAGGACGGGGTCGTCCAGGTCGGGCCCGACCTGATGACCGGCCACGCCGGCATCTTCGCTGGCGGCGACATGATCCCGGCCGACCGCACCGTCACCGTGGGCATCGGGCACGGCAAGAAGGCGGCCCGCAGCATCGACGCGTGGCTGCGCGGCACCGCGGTCGCGCCAGCCGGACGGCACGAGCTCGCGACCGAGGACAGGCTCAACACCTGGTACTACTCCGACGCGCCGGCGACGGTCCGGCCGCAGCTGGAGCTTGCCCGCCGGATCGGTACCTTCGACGAGGTGGTGGGCGGCCTCGACGAGCGCACCGCGCAGTTCGAGGCGCGCCGGTGCATGTCCTGCGGCAACTGCTTCGAGTGCGACAACTGCTACGGCGTCTGCCCCGACAACGCGGTGATCAAGCTCGGGCCGGGTCAGCGCTATCAGATCGACCTGGACTACTGCAAGGGCTGCGGCATCTGCGCGAGCGAGTGCCCGTGCGGGGCGATCGAGATGCACCCGGAGCGGATCTGAGCCCGGGTCCCGGCCGGCCAGGCGGGGCTTTCGGAGGGGGCGGTCCGGGACCTTGGTCCCAAGCCATCTGACCTGGGGTGCGGCTAAGGTGGAGCCCTGGCCAGTTTGGCTTTCGCCACCCCACGGACGAGAGGGTCCTGCCGATGTCGGGAGATTCGCAGCCACAGGGCAAGATCAAGGTGTTCTTGCTCGACGATCATGAGATCGTGCGCCGCGGCGTCCGTGAGCTGCTCGAGGCCGAGACCGACATCGAGGTCATCGGCGAGGCGGGGACGGCGGCGTCCGCCCTGGCCCGCATTCCCGCGCTGAAGCCCGACGTCGCGGTGCTCGACGTCCGGCTGCCAGACGGCGACGGGGTGATGGTGTGCCGGGAGCTGCGGTCGATGATGCCGGACCTTGCCTGCCTGATGCTGACGTCGTTCGGCGACGACGAGGCGCTATTCGACGCGATCATGGCGGGTGCGGCCGGTTACGTGCTGAAGCAAATCCGTGGCACCGACCTGGTGGGCGCCGTCCGCACGATCGCGTCCGGCGAGTCGCTGCTGGACCCGGAGGCCGCCAGGAAGGTAATGAGCCGGATGCGCGAGCAGGCGAGCCGGTCTGACCCGCTGGCCGGCCTGACGCCGCAGGAGCGGAAGATCCTCGAGCTGATCGGCGAGGGCCTGACCAACCGGCAGATCGGCGAGCGGATGTACCTGGCCGAGAAGACGGTCAAGAACTACGTATCCGCGCTGTTCGCCAAGCTCGGAATGGAGCGCAGGACCCAGGCCGCGGCCCTCGCGACGCGCGTGTTCGGGCAGCCCGAGCACGAGCACCGCCCCGGCCACGAGCCGGAGCGGCGCTAGCCGCGGGGCGCCGCGCCGGCGCCGGCCAGCGGGACCTGCCAGCGCAGGATCGTGCCGCCGGCCGGGTTCGGCTCGACCCGCATGGACCCGCCAAGCTGGGTGGCGCGCTCCTCCAGGTTTCCCAGGCCACTGCGCCGGGTGACGTCCCCGATGCCCTGCCCGTCGTCGCTGACGACTAGTGACAGCTCGTCCGCGGCGCGCACCGAGACATCGACCTTGCCGGCGCCCGCGTGGCGCGCGACGTTGGAGAGCGCCTCCCGCAGGGCGCCGAGCAGATGCTCGGCCGCGTCCGGCGGGACCTCGTCGTCGAGCCTGCCGTCCAGCTGCAAGGTGGGCGGGAAGCCGAGCATCTGCGTCATCTCGTCCGCGATCGCCAGCACCCTGGCCCGCAGCCCGGGGATGGTGACAACCTCGGGCCGAGCCTGGAGGGCGAAGATCGAGGAGCGGATCTCCCTGATGGTCTCGTCCAGCGCGTCGACCGACCGGCTCACCCGCTCGGCGGCATCCCGGCTGCCGATCAGGGACACTGTGCCCTGCAGCGACATGCCGGTCGCGTACAGCCGCTGGATCACGAGGTCGTGCAGGTCGCGGGCGATCCGGTCACGGTCCTCGAAGACCGCGACGCGCTCGGCCTGCTGGCGGTGCTCGG
>Ga0335078_10000417_pt1 | contig 67109 bp, 48 predicted proteins | sample Lox_Sample_32_FD_206711 | JGI IMG/M metagenome (GOLD analysis project Ga0335078, IMG submission 206711) | Soil microbial communities from Loxahatchee National Wildlife Refuge, Florida, United States - Lox_Sample_3.2 | ecosystem: Environmental > Terrestrial > Soil > Wetlands | place: USA...
GCCGCCAACGCAATTTCAGGAGGCATGCAATCTTACGCCGCAGGGGCTCGACCCCCTGGCCGGGTCGGGCGAAGTGTGGATGGCTCCGGAGGCAACATGGGGAGTCAGCTTGCCGCGCGACCGCGTGCAATATGACTGCGCCGGAGCACCGGCTGTGGTCGAGTACACGAGCGGGAAGGGGCAGGTGATCTGGTGGGCCAGCGCGACGCCACTTGAAAACGGTTCGATTCAACGCGCAGAAAACCTGAACCTGTTTTTGAATTCGCTGGGCACGCCCGCCAACCATCATTTCTATTGGGACGAGTCGTTGCACGGCGAAATCTTCTCCGACTGGTACTATGCCAGCGGCGCGGCATTGAATCTGCTACGATTTGGTCTCCTCGGAATCGGATTGCTGGTTGTTTTCAGCTTCAGCCGGCGGAGCGGACCGGTGCGCGATCTCCCCGCGCCGATGCGCGCCACGCCGGTGGAGTTTCTCGAGGCGCTGGGTTCGCTTTATGGCGAGGCGCGCGCTTCGGCGACCTCCGTGGAGCTGGCGTACGAGCGTTTCCGGCGCCGCATGGCCGACCTGTGCGGACTGCAAGGAGTAAAGCTGAGCGCGGAGGAGCTTGGCATCTCCGTGCGCAGACGATTTCCCCAAGCAGACGAGGCGCTGGAGAAGGATTTGGCGGAGTGCCAGGAGGCGATGAAAAACGATGCACTTGAGCCCAAGAAGGCGCTGGCTTTGGTACAAACTCTGAGCCGTCACGGCGAGACATTGGATCGAGCGGCAAAGGCGCGAGCCGAACAATAAAGTGATTCGATCATACCGCCCCTCGACCGCTCACCCGGTTTGCATCGATTCCCTAACTCATCGCCGGCTCGCTAGCTTGCTCCTTTGCTCTATCGCTCCCTTGTTCCCTGTTCACAGAAACCAGATCAGCGGAACCAGTCCGCCAAGCGCCAGCACCAGGAGAAACGCCAAGCTCTCACGCCCCGTCGCGCGGTCCGAGAGACTATAGGCATAAATTCCCTTCACCACGTTGTTGCTGGCGGCGGCGATCAGCACCGCGCCTGCCGCCAGGTTCAGCGGGGTGAGTGTTCCCGCCGCCTGCGTAAGTCCCATGATGAACGGGTCCACATCGCTCACGCCCATGATGGCGGCGAGTGTGTCCACGCCTGCCTGGCCAAGATATTTGACCGCGAGCTGCGTCAGCACCAGCATCACCAGGAACAGCAATGCGAACAGGAGCGCCGTGCCCAGATCGAGCGGATTCCTGGGCTGCTGCTGTTGCCGGATGGCTGGTGCGCCCTTGTCGGCGCGGCGCGTCCAAAGCCAACCCGCTCCCGCGGCCACTCCCGCAATAACTAGAAACGGCACGAGCAGCACGGCCATCAACCGCCGGTTGAACAGCGCCAGAAGAATCGCAAGCCGCAGATACATCACCGCCGAGGCCATGAGAATGCAGCCCGAGAACAGATGCGGACGGTGCTCTGCTTTGCCCTGTCGCGCCAGCACCACCGTGGTCACCGTAGAGGAATACGCGCCGCCCAGCAACGCGGCCAGCACAATTCCGCCTTGCCCCGCGGTCAGCTTCTGCAGCACGTAACTCACATAGGAGATGGCGCTGATGGCCACCACAACCAGCCATGTCTTAAAGGGGTTGATGTGGAACGCGCCGAACTCCCGATTGGGCAGCACCGGCAAGATGACGCCGCTTAGCACCAAAAACTTGGCGAAGGTGAGAATCTCGGCCGAGGGGATGCGCGCCGCCAGGTTCTCCAGGGCACTCTTCAAATCCAGCAATAGCAGGCTAGCCACGCCCAGCGACGTGGCGATCCAGAGGTGCCCATAGCAAATCAGAGCGCCCACAAGAAACGTGGCCAGCCCCGACATCTCCGTGGTTACGCCGGCCACCGTGTTTTGCGTGAGCTTGTGCCAGTACGAAAGCAGCAGAAAGCCGGCGACGACCAGAAAGCCCACCGTCACTGGCAGCATTTGCGTGCTCGATATCGCGGCCAATGAATAGCCTACGAGGCCGATCAAGGGGAACGTGCGTACGCCGCCGAATGCGTAACCCGTCCCGGCTGCCTTATGTTCCTCACGTTCCAACCCAATCAGGAACGACAGAAACAACACCAGAAGGATCCTGCCCGCCTCAGGCGGTAAGTCATGGAAAATCTCCATCCGATTCGCACCTCGCGATCTCTATGCTTGACCTGCAAGACAGCATACACTTTGCCGCAGCGCGTAAGGCAAAAAACTTGCTTTTTGCGGAGCAAGGAAGCGAGTAAACGGGCGGCGCTCAGTCTCTCGTGTTAGACATCACACTGTCAGAGCGGCGTTCGATCTATCGTTTCCAGGCTGTTTCAAACAAGTTGTTCGGAGGAATGGAACATGGCAGATTCATTCATGGATCTTGTCGTTTGGCGGCGCCCGGAACGCCTTTGCGCCGATGTAACCCGCCTGCCGATCGCATTGATGAACAAGTTGACAGATTAAGATTTCTCGCTCCCTTGCCCCCTGCCTTTCAGTGTTAGCCTCAAAGTTTATGGCGAAGAATGTTCGGGTGGATTTTCTGGTGATGGGAGCGGGCGTCGCCGGCCTCCGCGCGGCAATCGAGCTGGCTCGCCACGGCGAAGTTCTGGTCGTCACCAAGGAATCGCTCAGCGAATCGAACACCCATTACGCGCAGGGCGGCATTGCGGTAGCCATGGACGGTGACAAAGACATTGCCCTGCACCTCGAAGACACCGTGAACGCCGGCGACGGACTGGTCTATCGCCCCGCGGCCGCTGCTCTGGTGTCGGAGGGCCCGCTCCGCGTAGCGGAGCTCATCGAGTGGGGCGCGAATTTCGATTGCGTTACAGACGCGGGGGGACGCCCTCTGAACGGACAGTTCTTGCGCACGCGCGAGGGCGCGCATTCGCTGGCCCGCATCCTGCACGCCAGCGGCGACGCCACCGGCGCCGAGATCAGCCGCGCTCTGGTTGCCTTCGCGCGCGCACACAAGCAGATTCGTTTTGCGGAGTGGACGCGCGTTGCGGAACTGGTCGTCGCCGGCGGCCGCGTAGCTGGCGCAGATCTGGCAAGCGCCGGGCCCTCGCGCAACGCATCGGGCAGCGCGAGCCACGAGCCGCCATGGGCGGCAACGCGCGTTACCGCACGTTCCGTTCTGATCGCCTCCGGCGGAGCCGGCCAGGTTTACTCCGACACCACAAATCCCGCCGTAGCCACCGGCGACGGCATCGCGCTCGCTGCGCAAACGGACGCCGAGCTCGCCGACATGGAGTTCTACCAGTTTCATCCTACGGCGCTCGCGCTCGCCGGGGCCCCGCGCTTCCTCGTTTCCGAGGCGCTGCGCGGCGAAGGCGCGTATCTGCGCAACGATCGCGGCGAACGTTTCATGGAGCGCTACCATCCCCAGCTCGAACTCGCGCCGCGCGACGTCGTGGCCCGCGCCATCGCCCGTGAAGGCCTGCCCGATCCGGAGCTTGAAAGCGGCGCCGCACCCTCGCTGCGCCCCGTCTATCTCGACATGCGCCACGTGCGGGGAATCGATCCCGCCGTGCGTTTTCCCGGCATCGGCGCATTCCTCGCGCAATACGGCCTCGACCTTAGCCGCGACTTGATTCCCGTTCGCCCCGCCGCGCATTACCTCATGGGCGGCATCCGCACCAATCTCGAAGGACGCACCAGCGTTGCCGGGCTCTACGCAGCCGGAGAGTGCGCCTGCACTGGCGTTCATGGCGCCAATCGCCTGGCCTCGAACTCCTTGCTCGAGGGCCTCGTCTTTGGCGCGCGCGCCGCCCACTCCATGCTTGACGACTCGCTCGCGCGTGCATCCGCTCCGGCCGTCCCAGATCCGGAACCCACTCCGAAACCCCTCTCGGCAGCGGAAGAACAGCGCGTGGAGAGCCTCATCGCCGCGTTGCGGGCCTCCATGTGGGCACATGCCGGCCTCTTGCGCGAAAAGATTTCGTTGCGCCGGGGGCTAGCCGTGCAAGCTGAAACCGGAGCTGCTCTGGCCGAAATTACCGCAACCGGCAGAACCGGCCGCCGCCTGGCCGAAGCGCACGCCATGAATAGCGTAGCGCGCGCAATTCTGGTCGCAGCTCTCGCCCGCACTGAAAGCCGCGGTGCGCACTTTCGCTCCGACCACCCTCGCCGCGACGACGCAAACTTCAAGAAGCACTCGGTCATTGGCCGCGACGGAAAGGTTTGCTTCGAGGAGTAGCAGCCCCGCCGCCAGGATCCCCATGGATCCCCGGTTCCCCGGCGCGAATCGGAACGTTCGCCCACCCTGCTCCGGCTATTCTCGTTAGGCAACAGAATCTCAGTCAGCAACACTCGAAGAAAGGCCTTATGCGAATTTCGCCAACTCTCGTGTCCTTTAGTCTCTTCGCATTGCTTTCCCTCCCGTCGTTCGCACAAACTCCTCCTTCCGGCGAGCCTGCCGCCGAAAAAATCCCGCTCTTCATCATTGATGGACTGCACAAGTTATCCGATCAGAGTCCGGAAGAAGCAGTGAAGGCCTGGACTCGCGGAGCAGATACCGACGTGCAAACTTGGCAGGCAGATGAACTGCGCAAATTTATGATGTTTTCCGGCGCCTACCAGAACTTCGACGTGGTGAGCATTCAGGACATCACGCCCCGTCTTCGCGTCATCTACCTTGCCCTCAACTTCGAGAAGCGGCCGAACATCGTCCGGCTTCTCTTATACAAATCTTCCGACGGCTGGGTTCTGATTGACCATCAGTTCGACATCCAGGCGGGAATCTTCGAGCCGCTCACTTTGCCTGTGCGTCGGTAAGCTTGATAGCGCCGGGATTCCCGGCGGACTTACGGATGCGGGGGCCCCATCCTAAAGCTCAACGCAACGCGGCGAGCTTTAGGGTGGGAGACCGAGGACTCAGTCGACCGAACATTTCCCCGACCGGCTAACTCGCTGATTTGCTAACTCGCTGACCCGCAGCACTCGCCACCGCGCACACTGCCAGGATTCCGCCGATTATGGCCAGCGAAATTGTTGTGGGCACTGCAACCCATCGCGCCACAAGCATCTTAAGCGCCGCAAAGGCGAGAACTGCGCCCAACCCATAGTGCAAAGCACGAAATCGGTCGAGCATCGTCGCCAACGCGAAGTAAATCGAGCGCAGGCCCAGGATCGCCGCCACATTCGACGTGTAGGCCACGAAGGCATTGTGCGTGACCGAGAGAACTGCGGGGATGGAATCGGTAGCGAAGAGCAGATCGGTGATCTCAACGGCCAGAATCACCGGGAGTAAAGACCCCTTGGCCGGCTGCAAGCGCACGATCCACTCAGGAATTGCTGCGCGCGCCGACCCGCCGCGCACTAGCCGCCACGCCGCGTAGAGCAAAAATACTCCGAAGAGCCAGGTGATCCATTCAAACCGCCGCAGCAACGAGATACCAGCCGCGATAAAAAGTGCTCGCAGAATAAACGCGCCCCACACGCCCCACAGCAAGGCTTTGTGTTGGCGCGGACGGCTGATGCGAAACCCCTCAAAGAGCGCCAGAAATAAGAAGAGATTGTCGACACTGAGCGACGTCTCGATTGTGTACCCGGCCGCGAATTCGAGCGCCGCCTGGCGGCCATGCACCGCGTCGATCCAACAGGCGAACCCGGCGACTGCGATCACGAGGCCCGCGGTCCCCAGCCAGACAAACGCCTGCGCATGACGCGACTCGCGCCGGTGGCCGGGCAGAAACGAGTCCGCCAGCAGCAGGGCCGCCACCACCGCGTGAAAGCCCAACCACCATGTCAAAGAAACGCCGGCAATCATAGCTGGATGCTATCGCAAAACACGGGGCTAGAGGGGTTAGCGGTGTTAGCAGGGATGCCGGAGCGATCATGATCCGCCGCGAATCGCATCGCTCATCTACTGCAAATCGTTCCGATCTTGTCTTGTGACAAAGGCACGGCCGGGGAACCCGCGTGTGCGTGTGGCGAGGGCCGCAAAAACGGCTTGATGATGAAGCGGGCTTTAGCCCCTGAGTGATGCCTTCCTCGCAATCCGGCACTGCATCCGAATCTCGTAAAACCTGTAACGGATTGGGCTTTTCACGCATCTTTTCGAGTAGTGAGGTTCTCAATTGGGCGAACTAACCAGAGTGCCTGAGTATAAGCAGCCGCCGCGCCGTCCCCGTGTGGTCATCGTCGGCGGAGGCTTTGCCGGTCTGCATACCGCCAGGGGCCTCGCGCGCCTTCCGGTCGACGCGACCGTGGTTGATCGGCGCAATCATCATCTTTTTCAACCGTTGCTCTACCAGGTGGCGCTGGCCGTGCTTTCGCCTGCCGACATTGCCCAGCCCATCCGCTCTATCCTCCGCCGACAAACCAACACTGAAGTGCTGATGGATGAGGTCGTCGGCATCGACGTCCGCGCGCGGCAGGTATCGCTCGCCAGCGGCGCGCATCTTGACTACGACTACCTTGTCCTGGCCACGGGCGCCACGCACTCTTACTTCGGCCACGATCGGTGGCAGCAGTTCGCGCCGGGCCTCAAGACCATTGAAGACGCGACTGAGATTCGCCGCCGCGTTCTGCTTGCCTTCGAGCTGGCCGAGCGGCAAATGGTCGAGACTGGCACCCATCCGCCGCTCAACTTCGCGGTTATCGGCGGCGGGCCCACAGGCGTGGAACTAGCCGGCGCCATCAGCGACATCGCGCAGCTTTACATGCGCCACGACTTCCGGCACATCGACCCGGCGAAAAGCCGCGTGATGTTGCTCGATGGCGGTGCGCGCATACTGGCGGCTTATCCTCAGGATCTCTCTGCCAAAGCCGAAGCCACGCTGCAACGGCTGGGCGTTGAGGTCCACACCAACACCCAGGTCACTGGCGTAGGACCGGGATGGGTGGAAGCCGGTGGCCAGCGCATTGATGCCGTAGTCACGTTGTGGGCCGCGGGTGTTCAGGCCTCGCCGCTGGGCAAGATGCTGGGCGCGCCGCTCGATCGCCGCGGCTGCGTGATCGTCGACGACCGCCTTAATCCCCCCGCCTTGCCGGAGGTCTTTGTCCTTGGCGACCTCGCTCATTTCGAGCAGGACGGCCGCCAGATTCCCGGCGTGGCCCAGCCCGCCATGCAGATGGGCGATCACGTCGGAAAGATTGTCGCTGCCGACCTCGCCGGCCGGCCGCGCCCCGCCTTCCGCTACTTCGACAAGGGCGATATGGCTACCATCGGCCGCATGGCTGCCGTCGCCAAAGTAGAGTGGCCCTTCAAAGCGCACCTCAGCGGTTTTCCCGCTTGGTTTACCTGGGTCACCGTGCACATCTTCTTCCTTATCGGCTTCCGCAACCGGCTTTTAGTCTTGATCAACTGGGCGTGGAACTTCTTCAACTTCACGCGCGGCGCGCGGCTGATTACAGGCGACCAGAGTCTGCCTGGATGGAAGGAGCAAACGCAGACGGGCGCGGCGGAGGCAGTCGCACAACCCGCGTCAAAGGCCGTCGAGTAAACTGGGATAAGAATGCTCGATTTAGGATTTGTTCGCGCCAACCTGGAGTTGGTGGAAGCAAAGCTGCGCGCGCGGGGGGCCGATCCGGCGGCGCTGCTGGGCGATTTTCGCGCGCTCGACAAGAGCCGTCGCGAGGCCATCACTCAATCCGAGCAGCTCAAGGCTCGCCGTAACGAGCTCTCGCAGCAGGTGGGCGCGCTCAAGAAGGCAGGCAAACACGACGAGGCCGCGGCCGTGATGGACGAAACCCGCGCCCTCAAAGACAAACTCGACGATCTCGACAAAACCGCGGCCAGTCTCGATGACCAGTTGCGCCTCTCTCTGGCCCGCGTGCCCAACCTCACCCGTGACGAAGTTCCCGTGGGCACATCCGAAGCTGAAAACAAAGTTGTCAAAACCTGGGGCGAGCCGCGAGAGTTCGGCTTCGAGCCCAAGCCCCATTGGGAAATCGGCGAATCCCTCGGCATTCTCGATCTCGAACGTGCAGCCAAGCTCTCCGGCGCGCGCTTTGCCGTCTACATGGGCGCAGGGGCGCGGCTGGAACGGGCGCTCATCAATTTCATGCTCGACGTGCACACGCGCAACCACGGGTACAAAGAGGTCCTGCCGCCGTTCATGGTCAATTCCAAATCTCTCTTCGGCACCGGCCAGTTGCCCAAGTTCGCCGAGGACCTGTTCCGCTGCTCCGATGCCGATGCTGAAAGCGCCGCGCGCGGTGAGTTCCAGGACAGCGATCACTGGCTGATTCCGACCGCCGAAGTTCCCGTCACCAACCTCTACCGTGACGAAATTCTCGACGAAGCGCGCCTGCCTATCTCGCTCACCGCCTACACGCCGTGCTTCCGCGCCGAGGCCGGCGCCGCGGGCAAAGACACGCGCGGCATCATCCGCCAGCACCAGTTTCAAAAAGTCGAATTGGTCAAATTCACGCGGCCCGAGGAATCCGACGCCGAGCACGAAAAGCTCACCCGCGATGCCGAGGAGAATCTGGAGGCATTGCAGTTGCCGTACCGGCGCGTCCTGCTTTGCACCGGCGACACCGGCTTCTCCTCCGCAAAGACCTACGATCTCGAAGTCTGGCTGCCCGGTCAGGGACTCTATCGCGAAATCTCCTCCTGCTCGAATTTCGATGCCTTTCAGGCGCGGCGGGCCAACATCCGCTTCAGGCCCGGCGCGGGCGGCGGCAAGGCCAAGCCCGAGTTTGTGCACACGCTCAATGGCAGCGGCTTGGCCGTGGGCCGAACCTGGCTCGCAATTCTCGAAAACTATCAGCAGGCCGATGGCTCCGTCGAGATTCCCGAGGCGCTTCGCCCATATATGGGCGGACTCGGTAAAATAACCGGGGAGTCCTCATGGTAACTTCCTCGTCCAATGCAGCCACCGCCCGGCCCCGCCGCGGCATCAAAGAGGTCTTGAGGAGTTACTTTTACTGGACCCACCCGCGAGGATCGTTCCACTACGATGTGATGGTGACCCTGATTCTGCTGTTCATCTTCGTCACGCCGCACTTGTGGGATTACGGCGCCAAGCCGCCGCTCTTGGCAGGCCCTGTGCGCCCGCTTCAGGTGGTGGCGAGCGGCCGGGGCGTGATCGTCACTGTCGAGGCTTCGGACGCAAACATTCCCGTCGGCGCATCCTACGGAGAAGTGAAAAAGGCGCTGCGCCAAGCCATCGAGCCCGTGATGGGCGATGCCGTGTTCGTCGAAAGATGGGAGACGGGCACGGACTCCCAGGGAAACCGGATCTGGAAGGTCTGGGCACACCGGTAAGGCCGGTTATTCCTATCTCTTGGACCCATTTTGCGTCAAATAGGGTAAGGAATCTCATGCATTCACGCAATTTCTTTGTGTTTCTCGCATTTATTGCGATGGCATTTCTGCCGTTCAGGCTCGCACAGGCTGAAGACAAGGCCAGTGTGCTTGCGAAGCTAGATGCCGCAGCGAAGGATTTTCATACCGCGACTGCGAACTTCAAGTTCGACAACATTCAGACGGATCCGGTTCCGGATACGGACACGCTATCCGGAACTGCGTACTACGAACGCGATGGCCATTTTGAGATGGCCGCCCATATCACAGCGCACAACGGCAAGCCCGCGAGCCGAGGATACATCTTCTCCGGCGGCACGCTTCGCATTTCCGATACGGGCAAAGAAAAGGACGCCAAGCCCTACGCTGCGGCCAGCAAATACGAGAGCTACCTGAGACTCGGCTTCGGCGCTAGCGGCAAGGACCTCGCTGAAGAGTGGGACATCACATACCTTGGCAAGGAAACCATCGACGGCGTTGCAACCGACAAGCTTGAGCTAATCGCCAAGGACCCGAATGTCCTTAAGTTGTTTCACAAGGTGATCATCTGGCTCGACACCGCACACGCCGTGAGCCTCAAGCAGGTCTTCGACGAGGGCGAAGGGCAATCGTTTGTCTGCACCTATACCAACATCAAGTTGGATCAGGCGCTGCCGAAGAACGCCTTTAGCTTCGACAAATAAGGCCGGCCGAAGCGCGAAAGATAGATGAGCTGGCCAAGCCCAACCCCGCCCAGTGCAAACAACATGGGAAAGCACTCGAGCGTGTAACGCGTCTCGGGCGCTTCTACGGTCCACAGCAATGCGCTGCGCAGCAGCATATAGGCGAGCAGCGCGCCCCAGAAGCGCGGCCTCCTGCAAAGCCCCGCGATCGCCAGCAGCAGGTAGAGCGCATTCAACCCCGCGTAGGCCCAGCTGAACTCGGTCTCCGAGTTGTGATGCGCGTAAACCCACCAATCGAGATCGATAGGCAGATTCTCGATGCGGGGGCGCAGCCACATGTCCGTCACGCGGCCCAGCGGCAGCCACAGGTAGTAGCGCAACGGATGCGCGGCAATGCGCTCGTCGGCGAGCCGCGCGAATTCCGCATCGATTTCGGGCGTCAACTCATTGCCGTGACTGTCATAGTCTTGGGCGAGCGCTACGGTTTCTGCATACTGCGCCGGCGTGTCGAAGGCGCGGCTCGGCAATGCGCTCACGTCGAGCTTGTCGTCCGGCACGTTCCAATAAATCTCGTACGTCGATACAAAGTCGAGGCACCAGCTCTTCACCCAGCGCTCCCATCCGGGATTCGTGCTTTCCCCAGGATCGTTGGCCATCCGCGGCGCCAGCGGCTCAATCACGTGAAAAACGCGCCAGTTGCGCGCCGTCCATACAGCGAAAGGCGCCAGCGCCAGCAGCACGCACACCGCTGCCATGCGAACGAGTTTTCGCAACGCGGTTCCGCCCATCCCCTTCGAAGTAGCGCCGGTCTCCTGACCCGCACTCGGCTGATGGCGGTCTAAAGGCCGCAGATCCCTGCGCGCCAGACCTATGAACAACGCCGGCACAAAAGCCAACGCGGCCAGTGCCCCATCGGGGCGCAGGAGCGTGGCGCAGGTAATCGCAAAAGTGAACCAAAGAGCGTTCACCCAACGCGGCTCGCCCCCGCGCAAATCGTCGTGGAACCGCGCCATGGCCCACATGGCGAGCGCCAGCATGAAGAGCGTTGGCGCTTCGGCAAGCGGCAAGACCGCATAGGAAGTGGTGAAGGGACAGAGCGCGGCCAGCCACAACGTGGCAAACGCCGCCGCGCGGCTCGCCGGAGCGGGCGCTGTGCGCCGCACAAACCCGGCCAGCAGCAGGCAGCCCAGCAAATCGAGTGCAATCTGCACCGAGGCCGCGGCAAAGTAGTTCTCGATCCCAAATACTTTGAAGCACAGCGCCAGAAAGAGCGGATAGCCCGGCAGCCGGATCAGCGTCGGGTCGAGTTCGCCGCCGGAGCCTGTCAAAGCATATTGGCCGTGCAACAGCAAATTCTTTGCCAGATCCCCGTAAATGAGCATGTCGCCGTTCACGAGGAAGAGTTTCGCCAGCAGCCAAAGACGCAGCGCCAGCCCCGCGCATAAAGGAAGTGCCACAGGCAGGGTCCGCTTGAGGCACGCCGCCGGGCGCATCCATGCAGTCAATTGACTCTCTCGGCCAGCTTCCATACGATTCGTACTGTATAGCCTACGGCATTTCCCAGGGTTGCGCGCTACGCCGTTGTGGGGTGCGACAGGCATCTAAGAGGTTTAGCAGTGTTTTTTGCACGAGTTTCGCGCTGGAGTCAGTAACGACCGCACATGCCCGACCGGCAAATCTTTTTCGACCCGGAACGCAAGCGCTGGAAGCGTCTGCGGCGCATTTTTGACATCGCGGCCGTGGTGTCCACGCTGATTCTCGCCGGCTTCATCTTCAATGTGCTGCGCGGCCAGCACCTCCCCGAGCTCCTGCTTCCCCTCCCCCGGCACAATTACCGCGCCCTGCCCGAACCGCAGCTTCTCCGTTCCGGCAAAAACCAGCGCCCCGCCCGCCGCAAATCCCAACGCAAGCCCTCTGAAATTCCCTTGAATACCGGTGAAGGGTTGCGCGCTGCCTATTACGTGCAGGACGATGAGGCCAGCTACTCCTCCCTCAAGGAACACGCGCACCAGATCGACCTGCTCTTTCCCCAGTGGCTGCACGTGGACTCGCCGCAGGGCACGCTGATGATGATGAGCGGCGACAACCTACGTGAGTATCCCGTGATTGAAAGCGGTCAGGTGCACGATCCCGACGACATGAACAAAGTGAAGCACGTGATTCAAGCGGCTCACACCGACACCGAAATCTTCCCCGCCCTGAACAACTACAATCCGCACACACAGGAGTGGGATACCGGGGTGGGCGATGTGCTCCAGGATCCGGCCAGAAGCGCCTCGTTTCGCAGCCAGATCGTGCGCTTTCTCACCGCGTATCCTGCGTATCGGGGCCTTTCTCTCGATATCGAAAGCATTCCCGACGAAGACGACTCGGCTTACCTAAGCTTCATCCAGGCGCTCTATCAGGAAATGCACGCGCGCAAGCTGGTGCTTTACGTGAACGTGGCCGTCGCCACCGGCGACGACGACCTGAAAACCATCGCCGCCAACTCCGACGGCATCGTGCTTATGAACTATGACGAGCACCAGACTACGAGCGATCCCGGCCCCGTGGCCAGTGAGCCTTGGTTCGTGAGTAATCTGGTTCGCGTGCTCAAGGTCGTGCCTAAGGAAAAGCTCATCTGCGGCGTGGGCAGCTATGGATACGATTGGGCGCTCTCTATTCCCCCCAAAGGCAGACATCATCGCAAGCCGCAGATCCTCGATACCGACAATCTCTCGGTCTCCGATGCCTGGCAGCTCGCCTCCGACGCCGACGCAGATCTCGACCTCGATGAGGACGCCCTCAATCCCCATTTTGAGTATATCGACGAGGACAAGAATCAACGCCATGTCGTCTGGTTCCTCGACGGGGTTACGCTTCTCAACGAGATGCGCGCCGCGCGGCAGCTGGGCCTGCAGACTTTCGCTCTGTGGCGCTTGGGCGAGGAAGACAACTCGCTCTGGAATATTTGGGACCGGCCCAGCAATCCCGATTCCCTGCAGGCGCTCGGCGCCGTCGCACCGGGTCACGACGTAGACACCGAGGGCGAAGGAGACATTCTGCGCGTCACCGGCCTGCCGCAACCCGGCAAGCGGACCGTGGAAGTGGACAGCGACGAGCCCGACCCGCGAAAAAAACTCATCGTCGATGAGCACATGGATGTGTATCCCCGCACCTACACCATCGAGCAGTACGGTTACCATCCCAACCTGCTGGCGCTCACCTTCGACGACGGCCCGGATCCAAAATGGACTCCGAAGATCCTCGACATTCTGAAGCAAAAACACGTCAAGGGGACCTTCTTCATGATCGGCGCCGAAGGCGCGGACAACGTCGGCCTGATGGAACGCGTCGTGCGTGAAGGCAACGAAATCGGGAGCCATACCTATACTCATCCCGATATCAGCGAAATCTCGCCCCGCCAACTAGACCTGGAGATCAAACTCACCGAGCGTCTCTTTGAGAGCAAGCTCGGCGTGCAGGCGCTCTACTTCCGCCCTCCCTACGACAACGACGAAGAGCCGGACACCGACGACGAGGCCGAGCCGGTGTGGCGTATCCAGCAGGACGGGCTCACCATCATCGGCAGCAAGATCGACACCGACGACTGGAATGAAAATCCGCCCAAGTCACCCCAGGAAATTGTTCAATCTGTGCTCGCGCAGCTCCAGACGATGAAGACCAAGCCGCAGTTCCGCGGCTCCATCGTCCTGCTCCACGACGGCGGCGGCGACCGCTCGCACACGGTGGCCGCGCTGGGGCCGCTCATCGACGCACTGCGTGCTCACGGCTACACCCTTGTTCCCGTCTCCGCGCTCATGGGCAAGACCATCGCCCAAGTGATGCCGCCGCTCACCTTCTGGCAGCGCGTGCGCACCCTTCCAGACTCCATCGCCTTCTCCGCGCTCGATATTATCGGCAACTTCATCGTCATGGTCTTCTTCGTGGGTGACGTGCTCATGAGCGCGCGCCTCCTCATCGTCGGAGTGTTCGCCATTATCGATCGCCTGCGGCGCCCGCGCCACCCTGCCGCGCCGGGCTTCGCTCCGCGCGTTGCGGTTCTTATCCCCGCTTACAACGAGGAAACCGTCATCGTGCGCACCATCCGCTCGGTGCTCAACTCCGACTACAAGAACCTTCGCGTCATTGTCGTCGACGACGGCTCGCTCGACCGTACTGCCGAAGTCGCAGCCGCCGCTTACGCGCCGGAGATTGCCGCCGGCCATGTGCAGGTGCTCATCAAGCGCAACGAGGGCAAAGCTGCCGCGCTCAACTATGCACTCGATCGCATCGACGAAGAGATCTTCGTCGGCATCGACGCCGACACGGTCATCGCCGCCGACGCTATCTCCAAGCTCATTCCTCACTTCGAAGATCCTCAAATCGGCGCCATTGCCGGCAACGCCAAAGTGGGCAATCGCGTGAATCTCTGGACGCGCTGGCAGGCCCTCGAATATGTCACCAGCCAGAACTTCGAGCGCCGCGCCCTCGATCTCTTTCATGTCATCACCGTGGTTCCGGGCGCCATCGGCGCATGGCGCACCGCGCCCGTGAAAGCTGCCGGCGGATATCCGCTCAACACTGTGGCCGAAGACGCCGACCTCACCATGAGCCTGCTCGAGCAGGGCTGGAAGGTCGATTACGAAGACCGCGCGCTTGCCTTTACTGAGGCGCCCATCAACGCGCGCGGTCTCATGCGCCAGCGCTTTCGCTGGTCCTTCGGTACGCTGCAGGCCGTCTGGAAGCATCGCGCCGCCTTCGCGCGCAACAAAGCCATGGGGCTTTTCGCGCTGCCGAATATTCTCATCTTCCAAATGTTCCTGCCCCTGGTTTCGCCGTTCATCGACATCATGTTCGCCGCCGGCATCGTCAACTATATCGTCGATCGCCACTACCACCCCGAAGCCGCTTCGGCCGCGAGCTTTGAGAAGCTCGTGGTTTACTTCCTCGGCTTCCTCGTCATCGACTTCATCACCTCTTCGGCGGCTTTTAGCCTGGAGCGCCGCCATCCCGCGAACAAAGGCGACGGCTGGCTGCTCTTCCACATCTGGCTGCAGCGCTTCGCCTATCGCCAGCTCTTTTCGCTCGTGCTCTTCAAAACCCTCAAGCGTGCCATCGACGGCAAGCCGTTCAACTGGGATAAGCTTGCCCGCACCGCCAAGATGAGCAAGCACTCCGAAGCTCTCACCGAAGCCGCGCGGTAGCGTCCTGCACCGCTTTCGATTCGCAATGACGTTTTGCAAGGGCGCGGATTCATCCCTGCAGAAAATGAGCTCCCACCCTGCGATTTGTCATCCTGAGCGGAAGTCGTCGTCTGCCCGTGCGGACGGCGGTCGAGGTTATGGCCAAGCGGGAACGTATTCCATATTGGAAGAACGCTGTACGTCATGCGAAATCGATGACATCAGGGCGAGGGAATCGGTTGTGAGCGGCGCCGTTGGTCAGCCCTCGACTTGATTTTTGTCGACCAAACGATCGAACGCGAGGCCGCTGGAGGCTTCTCCGCGGCCGGTCTGCTTTTGCGCGCGGAGCCATGTATAGACTTGTCCCTGCGTCCAGCGTGCCCGCGCGTAGTACTGCGTAACGCGTGCGCCCGCGCGCGGGACTTCTTCTTCGTGAAGAAAGTATGTCTGCGCCGGGCTAAGGTCGAGCCCCTGTCGCAAGAGCGAAGTGAGCGGTTGCACTTTCCGCGCCGGGTTGGAATCGCCGGCGAGGATGCGCGGCATCGCGGCGCGCTGCAGCTGAATCTGGCGGTTGTTGTTAGGTACGTGGACAGGGATAAATGGGATCCAGTTTTCCGGTACCGAGTTCATGGCCTGGTAGCGAACTGCAGCGGCGAGTGCAGGGAGAGCTCCTCCAACTGGGACCAGCGATTGCAGGTAGTTGAATGTTTGCTTTGCGGCTTCGTTGCCGGGGCGGCTGATGCCGCTTGCCAGCGGCACGGTTTTCTCGACGCCCCAGGCCATGTTGGCGGCCTCGTCGCGAATCAGGAAGACTTCTTCCTGCAACGGGCCATATTGCGCTGCAGGCAGAGTCGGCAGCAAGAGGAGTGTCGTGTCGACGGAACTGCCGCCCGCAGGCGGATTGAGGATATTAATGGTAAACATGCTCCAGCGGCCCCACGCCTCATCCGCGCCTTGATCGGCAGCTTCAATCCACAGGCGCTCGCCAAAGACGTTAGTCACGGCCAAACCGCGCACCTGCGCCAGTGAGCCCGAAGGCAGGGTGCACGGAATCACAAACCAGTCATTCGAGTAAACGAGCGCGAACTCCATGAAAAGAAGTTTCGCAAGGTCGGTTGTGCTGGCATCGATGTCGCCGAAGTTAGTCGCGTGATCTTCGAATGTCCACCAGCGCGTATTTGGCATTCCCGAAAACGAGACGGGGATCGGGATGGTTGTGAACGGCGCATCGGGCGGAAGACCAGTCATGTCTGAGCTGGGAACGGTGCCCAAAGACTTGGTGCCGGGATCGAGGTCGAGACTGTACCAGTCGAGCTTCCCCGAGGAGTAGTCGCTGGCGACGTATACCTTTTCGCTTCCATCCGGCAGCGGAGCCGATGCGGCAAATTGGTAGTCGAGGTGATTGGGCACCCACGCGTCGTCCGCCGAAGAGGCTGGCACAGTGAGAAATCTGGCGGCCCATGCGACGAATCGTTGCGCACGATTGTCGAGAGCGCCCTTGTCGCCGGACCCGATGCCGGAGACGCCGTCGTAGGGGTGGTGCCCGGAATCGGCAAGCAGATACTCGAGTAGCGCGCCGCCGTCCATCGCGCGGCCGGCGAGTGCTTGATACGTTTCCCAAACTTCGGGATGAGAGCAGACTTCTACATCCTGGCTCTGTGTGGGATCGGGCTTAGCGATCGGATAGGCGCCGATAAAGGCGGAACGATAATCTGTCGCGATGTCGGAAATGAGTGCAAACCACTGGCGCGCCATAACGAGACGCAGATCCAGCGCGATGGACTGCAGTTGACGATGGAGCGGCGCGAGGCGGCGTTCAACCTTAGTCTCAAGCGGAATCGAGGAGTCGAAGAGCTGGGGGTTGCCGCTGGCGGCCCGGTATTTTGTGAGGCGCGTCGTGGACAAGAGCACCTTGGCGAAGACGGGCGATCCGGCGTCGCTGCCGCGAAACTCACCCATCTGCCACTGCTTGGTCAGCAGCCACAATGCGTCTCGAACTTCTGCGCGCAGAGCGCGATCGAAATTTTGCGAGCGTGGGCGCGCCTCAAGTCGATTCCAGGTTGTGATCGCTGGGAACAAGCGCTGAGTAAGCGCCGCCTTGATGTCTCCAACCGCCGCCTGGGTGGGCATTTCAGTTTCCTCCTTGCAGGTCCGCTATCGCGCCGTTGGCGGCGGTGAGCGGTGTGGCGATGGTGATTCCGTACGTGGTGCTCGCCGCGACTGCGGCGGGCAGGAAGCGGGAATACATTGTCGGATCGAGGAAAGCAGGCTCGACTGCACGCTTCTTGGCGAGATCGAGTGTCTCGTTCAGGGCGCCGACGAGGTCGGCCCATTGCCATGCGCCGGTGTTGGAAGCGGAAACGACCAGCAACATCGATTGCGGCGGCTCGTTGTCTGGACGCGCGAAATTAAAGGTGATTCCGGTATCGCGCGTTGCTGCAGGAATCACCTCAGTCCATTCGTCGACGATGATGCCGCATTGATTCACCCCGGGATTAAAGGGTTGAGAGTAAATGCAGGTGTAGAGGAGGCGGTCGCTCGTGATGGCCGGCGTATCGGGAAACTGCAGTGCGCGCCATGGCTCGCCCGCGGAAAAAGGCAGCTGGATCGGAGTGAGCGAGGGAGGCGTGAGGCCGAACGCAGCAGCGAGCATCAACACGGATTCCCAGTGCCGTAGCGGTTCGCGCACGCGGGCTGCCGCGTAGAACCATTCATCGGCCGGAAAGTCGACATTGAGTGTCGTCTTGAGGTAGGCAAAGAGATTCCCCGACGTCGATTCATTGATTGCGTTCAACCACTCGCCGCCTTGCGCGGTGGAAACGGTGAATTCGGGAATGATCTGAAAGTCATCGCCCAGAAGTGCCTTGGCAGCGGCGACAAGCGCCGATACACGATCGGCGGAAGAAGTTGCGGCAGCGGCCTGAGTGAGATCTGCGTTGACGGCGGTGGTGCGCGCCTTGGCGACGGACGATTGACTGGCGAGAGCGCGCGAGATGTCCTGCGTAATGGTAATGGCGCGATCTCCGATGGACGAAATATCGAACGGCTGCGCATCGAACTCGGCGGTCGAGAGCGCCGTGGTTGATGAGTAGAGAGTGGCGAAGGAACCGCCGGCGCCGCTCCGAATTGCCTGAAATTGCGCGAGACGATTCTGCAGGGCTGTCCCCTTCCCAGGCAGCGAGGCGCGCATAAGAGCCGGAGTTGCAGGCAGCGGAGCAAGGCTGGAGCTGACGATCAGTTCGGCAGCCTGTAACGCGGCAAAGCGGTCTGCATCGCTGGTCGCTGCGGGAAGAGCATCGTAGGCTGCCAGGGCGTTATTGAAGTCCGTCAATTTCTGTGTCCAGCGCGTGACGAGGCCGGCAATTTGAGCGAGCAGGTCGGTGAAGGCCTGATGCAGCCACGCGTAGAGGAATCCCCACCCCGAGGAGGGAAGCGCGAGGCGTGCCGCGCGCTCTAGCAGCACTACAGCTTGTGCAATATTGGAATCGGTTTGCGCGAGGATCGCGGCGCGATTCGCCGTTGTGTCGGCCAGCAGCGGCGTGAGCGTGATGTTCAGGAAGTTGTCGATGTCGCCTGAGAGCGCAATAAGTGCCGCCAGGGGAGCGGTGATGCGGCTCTGGTCGAGGGAGACGGTAGAGTCATCCTGCTGCGTGGCATCGTTCGCGCGCAAAACATCGCTGGCGCGCAGCGACCGCGATTGCGTAAGCAGCGAGCGCAGATTGCGCAACAGCGGCCCGCTCTCAAAGACACTGAATTGACCGGGAGAGGCAGTCATGTACTGGATCTGGATCGCGGCGTCCGGCCTCGGGCTCCAGGTCGCAAAAACGTAGCGCTGGATTCGATCGTCGATCTCGGCCATGGCCTGCACGTTGTCTGGCTTGAGCAGGTAGAGCGCATCGATTGGGCTCAGGCCGAGGTCGGCAAGCGTGATGACGTGTTGCTGCGCCGCGGCGCTGACAGGATCGGTCCATGCAACCGCGCAAGCAATGTGGTCGAGCGGCGGCAGCATGTTGCGCAGCCAGTCGTCGATGGCCGGTTCGGCCTGCGCGCGCGGAGTAGCGCCGGCTGGCGCGGCGAGCCCCGAACGGAACTGGATGGCAAAACGGTGCGTGAGGCCGATGCCGGGAGGCGACGTGTCGACAATATCCGGTTCGGGAGGGAAGTTGCCCGTGGTATAAGCCGCCATTGTACTGGCCACGCGATCGTAGTTGCCCTGCACGGCCTGATAGACGCCTTCGGCGAGGGCTAGGTCTGCAATGGCATCGTAGGAATTGAGCAGTGCCTCTGCTGTACCGTTGAGCGCAGTCTGCTCGTTTGGCGTGGCAGCCGGCAAGCCCGACACGCCCCAGGGATAGGTTCTGATATTGCTCTGCAGGATCTGATCGACAAGTTTCTTGCCGTCCATCACATTGCGCGCCTCGATCGCTTCGATCGGCACGTCCGGGCCTGTTTGCGTGGACGCGAGGGCATCGGCGACCAGGGGAAACTGCTTGCGCAGCGGATAAATGAATTTGTCGACTTCCGCTAGCGTGTATGAATCGTGCAAGCCGAGCTCGAACTGATAGCCAAGCAGCGCGCCGAGGCTCTGCCCGTTGCGAATTCCTTCAATGAGAGCAAGCGAGACGCGAACTCGATCCGATGAAAGGTTGACGGCGAGTTGTCCTGAGTTACTCCCGCCGGTTTGAGCGGCGACAAATCCTGCGCGCAGCACGGCAGCGGCGTCGGCTTGCGGGATGGATGGCGCATGAATGTAGCCGCCATTATCCGCATCGGTCATCGGAGGAGAAGTGCCGGGAAATTGCGCGGCGAGGTCTGGCGGAAGTTGAGCAGGCACAAGCTCATCGGTCGACGGACGAAGATCCTCAACCCAGGCGTAGGCGCCGAGGTAGAGCCCGCCGGGCTGCGGATTGGCTTCTCCGGCTGTGAGCTGGCTCTGGATATGCTGGTTAACCAGTCCCAGAAGCCAGGCGTCGTAGCGGTAGGAGCATGTGTCGATGTGCTCGGCGAAGATGCGCTCGAGTTCTGCAGTCGAGGCATTCACAAGAATCTGCAAGGCGGTGATCTGCGCAGAGAGGTTGGCAGTCGCGGGCGCGGCGAACAGTTGTGCGGTGATGTAGTCGCTTAGCAATTGCGTGGGGCTTCCGGTGATGCGGCTTTCTGTTTTGTAGAGCGCGCCAAAGCGGCTCTCGGTTGTGCCCGGAGCCTCGGCAACGTGGACAAAGGTTGGTTCGACGCGCATGGCTAGAAGCTCTGGGGCGGTGAGAATTCCTGCGGAGCTGTGGAGGTTGTAGCTCGTGCTGTAGTAACCGAGCATGAGCGCGTGCCGCAACCACAGATAAAGCAGTGCTTGCGGGCTCTGGTTGTTAGTGAACCCCGACTCCTGGCGCAACGCATCGAGCGACTGTGTTGCCGCGTCGATGAGCCATTGAATGTAGTTGCGATTATCCAGCGTGTAGGAGCGAATGGGAGTTGTCTCCGACAAAGCGCGATCGTCGATGATTGTTGTGATCTGTGGACTGTCGGTCAGGAAGTAGTGGTTGAGCAGATCGGGGAGCGCCGAGCCCGTGTAGCCCAACTTCCGGAGCAGCGCGACAGCCAATGCCTGAAGATTCAGGTTTGTCAGCGCGGTGAACCATGACGGGCCTAGGGCGAAGCGGTTAAACATGTTGAAAAGCTGCGAAAGGCTTTCGGCGTTCCGCGAATAGTACTCGATGGAGGAGGGAGTCAGGCCAACGATGTCGAGAAGCGTTTGATGAGGATCGCCGGTTTTACCGACCCACGCAACGTTCTGGCTCATGGTCGTCCAGTCGGGGTCGAGCTGGCGCAGCAGGTCGTAAAGCGATGCCAGATACGGACTGTTCGGCCTTTGATCGCGCTGGAACCACTGGATGCGCGAGAAAGCCGTGACCGGAAGAATGCCGTAGGGCTGGCCGGCGATGCGAATGGCGGGCAGAGGACCGCGGCCGGAGACGTAACTAGTGAAGAAGGAACGTGTCGATTCAATCACCGCATCGGAGAAGATAGACGTTGTCCCGGGATTGGGAGTAAAGAGCGTGTCCATCCAGTAGCCGAGCGTGGCGGGCCAGAGCGCGGTCTGCATTGCGCGCACTTGCATCTGGTCCACTCCATCGCTGCCATGTACGCCGGCCACAAAAGCGGCGTCGAGGTGAAGGTACTCGGCCAACCATTGGCCATCGCGTTTTTGCCTCGGATCAGAGACAGGCGAAAATAGCGGGCGATTCAGTCGATCGTTGAAGCTCGCATCTGCGTCGTTTTCCGGCGTTGCAGCCGCGCTGGAGCCGGCTGCATTGTGCGCTGGCGTGCCCTGCGGCAACAGGAAGAATCCGCTTCGGCTCCACTGATGATGAGCGAGCATCTCTTGCAATGCGGCGGGGCCGTCTTTGGATGCGCTGCTGAGTTTCAAGCCGAGAACGATGAGCCGCGTGAACCCATTTGCGTACTGGTCGGCGGTCAACGGAATAGCGAGCGCCATGCCGGCGGCTACTGCGCGATCAAAGTCGACCATCCACTGCAACTGATCCGGCACAAACAGATCGGCGCCGTCGGGGTGAATGCAGGAAGTGGGATCGGTATTGGGGTCGGCGGAGGGATCGGGGCCTGTGTAGAGCGGAAGCGTGATCGGAGAGCCCACGGCCTCGACGGTCTGCGTGCTTCCGTTGAAGCCAAGCACAACAAAGCGATCGGGGAACTGGCGGACCTGTGGCGCCTGCGTCCATGACTGCTGGGTGGTTGCCGGATCGGGAGGGAAGATAACAAAAGCAACCGAGAGCGCAACCGATTTCTTGGTCAAGGGTGCTGCAGGTCGGTCCGCGAGGTTGAAAGGAACGTAACTTGATATGAGCTGCGCGGCGCGAGCGGCGCCGACTGCGGCAGTGAGAGCGGCGTTTGCCGCGCTGATCTGGCTGGGATCGTCGTCGGCCAGCCAGATACTTTGCCAGTAGGTGGAGAGGACGCCGGATTCCGCAGCAGACAAAGGCGTGTCGGTAGGAACGACAAGAATCTCATCGGTCGCACTGATCTTGTGCGGCTCACTGGCAAGATTGACTGGCTGGAAGTTGTCGGCGAGCCATCCGGCGCGGCCCGCGCCCTGCGCCAGGACAAGACTGCTCCAGGCGCCGCGCTGATCGTTCTCTACGCCGCCGGCGCGCCAGATGTTCATCCAGTACGCCTTGATGTTGGTCAGCTCTGACGTAGAGAGCATTGGCTCGAACGTGTCGATCGAGCAATCGTCAGGGTAGATGCGCACTAGCAGTTCATGCTGCGCCGCTGCGGCTCCGGGGATTTGCTGGGTCGATGTCCGGAAGCGGGTCTCCATGCGCACGGGAAGAAGCAGGAAGGGCGAGCTATCGCTGAGCTGGCTCACGTTCTGCTGAGGTGTGCTGTACTGTGCGAAGCTGGCAGTTGCTTGGCTCACGGTCGAACGGGCGCTCTGCAGCTTCTGGTTTGCGGCTGCCTGAGCTGCGGCGGCTTGTTTTGCGGCCGCTGTGAGCTGGGCCAACTGCCGCTTCTGACCCCTTGCAGAAGTGGCCTGCCGCGTCGCCAGGTCCAGCGCCGCCTTTGCTTGAGCAGCGCGTGCCGCGGCTTGCTGCGCAGCGAGCTGCGCTGACTGCTGGCTGGCGAGAGCTGCAGCGAGCTGGGTTTGAGCGGAAGCAAAATCTGCCATCTTTAGGACCTGTTCTGCGCAAGCATTTCGCTGGCGTGGATTGCAACCATGACTGGTTGGCGCAGGAGCATGTACGCCCAACGAGCTGAGCTGACGCTCGCGGGGTTAACTCTTCGGTCATCATTCCATTGATCGTGCTTGGGCGGATCGGTGACGCTCGAGGGCTCCTTAAAGCTGACGCTGCTCAACGCGCCTGCAGCCAGAAATTGGCCCGGATTGATGCCGGGCATCGCATCGCTCCAGCTGATGTCGTCGAAAGTTTCGATCGGTGGGTTCGGCGCAAGCTCGAGTCCGAAGCGCGCTTCTCCCGGACGCTCCTGAAGCACGAAGTACCATCCTGGATCGCCGCCTGTGCCCTTCACCTGATCGATGGTGAGATCGAAGCCAAAGAAGAAAATGTCATCTGTGGGATGCGCCTGATAGAGCGGTGTGCGTGTCTTTGAAGCCGGAGGATTCTGCTCTTCGTCCGCCGTCAACCAATCCGGTTCGCGCAAATTGCCCGCCATTTTGGCGTGCTGCGCGAAGATCACCGTATTCGGATACTTCTTGAGCAGCTCGCCGCGGATGATCAGCACCGCCTGAGGCACAGCAGGCTGCCCCGGGGGGATGCGATTGTTGTGCTCGCCGAGTGCCGAAGTGAGCGCCCATCGATGGATCTCAGGGATGTCATAGAGTTTCTCTTTCAGCGCGTCTTCGCTCAAGCCTTCGCTGTCGATGGTGTCGCCTACCGACCAGAACTGCCGGAAGTAGCTGCCGCGCTGGTCGGTCGGGTATTCCCTCCAGAGCAGCTTCCGCGCAAATTCATAGTTGAGGCCGACCATGTAGGCTTCGACAAATCGCTGGTTGGTCTCCATCAGCGTGATGCTGTTGCGTGCGATCTTGTTGATGTTGGGCAACAGGCGGTCGGCCGACTGCTCTTCGAGAGGTTGATACATCGGCAAATCGATCTTGGGGTACGCCATGACTTCGTTGAAATCGTCGCCGATCTGGGCAATGATCCAGGATGGCAGCTTGATCATGGTCAAGCCGCGGCGAATGATCGCTGTTTTTGGATTCAACGCGGTCACTAACGTGTTGCAGATGGATGCCAGGTCGATCGCTACCGGAGCCGGATGCTGCGCCGCAACGTTCCCCGCTGCATTCAGTTGGAACGACTGAGTGAGGGCGGTGGCGAAGCGTGTTGCCGTTGCACTATTCGCCCCACCCAGCGTAGGAACGAAGGATGATCCGGGCGTGCTGAGAACGAAGCTGCTGCTTGCGGGATAAGAGGCTACGCTCGCAGCGGTCTGGCCAGCTTGCGAGAGGGTCTGCGAAGCCTGCTCATCTGCGGCCCAGGCTCGAAACTGGCGGAACGCGTAGATGCCTGCGCCAACGATTGCCGCCACGGCAAGGCCGCCGATCACCGGCCCAAGCACAAGGAAAAGCGCGATGGCGAGAAGGATGGCGGCGCCAAGCACCAGCCAGGGTAGCCACCGATTTTTCTTGAGCAAATCGAGGATTGTTGCCGGTGCTCCCGTGGGCGCGATTGCGTTGACGGTCTGGTCGACGGTGATTACGCCGGAGGGGACCGTCTTGGGCGGTGCGCTGGTCACCTCGCCCGCATTGACCCGCTGAATCAGATTGGTCGGCGTCGCCGTTGCGGTGAAGGGCAGTGCGCGCATCAGGCGTCCGCCTGGACGAATGACGCGGCGAAATACCGTGGATGTGAGGACAGGCGGCGCCAGCGTGGGAGCGGCAACAGCGGCGCGCAGGCTCGCAACGGTTGTGCCGGAAAAGAGCACGCGGCTCGCAACAGGGGCAGTCACCGACAGCACGCGTGCCGTGTCTGACGCGGCTGTGAGAAGGTGGCGCGTATAGAGGCTCGACGCAGCGGCTGTCGCGAAGTGCAGGCGGCGAATGTTCTGGTTGGCCTGCAGCACATCGCCAATCTGCTGCCACGCGTAGTTCATGTAGTCTTCCGCGTTGGCTTCGACGATCTCTGCTCCGTAGTTTGCAGCAACACGAAAGCGCGGATCGAGATTGAGGCGGTGCACCCAGTTTGTTGAGTTCGGTGCTGTCGAGCCGTCGCTGTTAAAGAGGACGCGTTGCGTGAGTGCGTGCCAGCGTCCGTAGAGCGGCGACGTGATCAGCGGATCGGGGTCGTTTGCAATGTCGGGAACAATGGGCTGCGAGATTCCCGCGGCGCTCGGCGTGATGCCGCTGGCTGTGTTGGCGGCGGCCGGCGTCTGCGTCGAGTAGTCGTCCGCGAGATTGATGAACTTTGCCAGCCCGGCCTCGAAGGCATCGGGGTAAGGCTGGTCCCAGTTCTCGTACATATCGCGAGCGGCTTTGTCGGCATCGCTCAAATCGGCGTCGGGCACTTCGAGCGCTCCGCCAAGGCGCAGGATGCCGTTGAGTCCTGCTTTGTCGACGCCCGGGAGATTCGAGCCGGGATCCTGCACGTCGAAGTCGCGTGTGCCGACAGTGGAATCGACTGGCTGCGGCTGGAGCAGCTCGACAAGATAGCGAAAATCGCCGCGATCGCCGGTAGTGAACTGCCAACGGTAGTAGTAGGGAAAGTTCAGCGGTTCCTGCTGATTTGCGTAGGGGGCCCACGCTGAAGCCAACGCCGAAGGCGCCTTCGTCGGGTCGTCTCCGAGGCCCGCGAGGCGGCCGCTCTCAAAGGCTGGGATGACAAAGGCATCATAGGTGGTGTTGACGTCGAGCATGCGTGGGCAAAGCAGGCGCGCGTAAGCGAGATCCGGATTGGTGTTGAGGATCGTCTGCACCAGCGGAACGACTGCGCTCATGTCCGTCGAGACCAATTCCGTAGATGGGCTGGGCGAGAGAGCTTGATTGAAGTGCACGTGCGCCCAAGCCCACAACTCCGACGCATTGGGCAGAACGTTTGTGTTGCCGAGACTGATAAACGGCAATGGCCGGTTGGCGATGTTCTTGCCCTCGGTGTACTCGCCTTGCTTCAGGACGATGAGCGCGATCCATGGGGTGAGCTGAAGGCCGGCGGGGGGCGCCGGCGTGTAGCGCCAGGGATAGTCTTCATCGTAGAAATCGATGGCGGCGAGATAGTTTGACTCGAAATTCGAAACACCTGCGCGCGGTTCCGTGCGTACCACGGCGCTCGAGTCGATGCCGAGAATGTCTCCGGGCCCGTAAAGCGCGATATCCTGTGCGGCGGCTTGCGTAAGCGGCGCGCCGCCATTCACCGGGTTGCCGGTGACGTCAACTTCGACATGAATCGAGGCCCGCACTCCAGTGGCTGGAGGAGCGGTGATTGCTGTTGCCATGCCCTGCCGCAGCCACGGCAGGAAAGCGTAAGTTCCCAGCAAATCCTCAGGGTCGGCAATCGGAGCAGGATCGCTCATGCTGCTACCTCGAACTGTGGAATGACGTGCAGCGTGCCTTCGAGAGACGGGTTTGCTGCGACGGTATTTCTGATGCAGTCCTGTGCCTGCACCTGGCTGAGGAATGCGCTGGCCTCGGGATGAAAGACCTGGTTGTTGGATTGAAGCGCGACGGCGAATGTCTCGTCGGAGACAGCGACCGATCCGACTTGAGGCCGCGTTAATCCGCGGAAGTTGGCGGAGAGTTTGGATTGCCCCGCGCTGTTTCCGGCCAGGAAGTTGGTGAACATGGCGCGTGAGTGCGCGAAGAACTGATAGCGAATCGGTTCGGATTCTTTGTCGATCACGGTCAGGTCGTAACGCAGCGGACGGGTGATCGCAGTTGCCGTCGCGAGCGTCGTGTTTCCGGCAAGCTCGATGCCGCTGTCTTGTGGAACGAATGCGGGTTGCGAAAGTTTGGTGGCGTCATCGAAGTTGCGGAACTGCGAGGGCGCGAATGGCTCCTGCAGATTGCGCACCTTGGTGAGCGAAGAACCTGCGACAGAGAAAGCAAACTGGTTGGCATCGCTCGGCGGCTGGCTCCCGACCTTGTCGATCTGAAGATCGAGAGGAATTGTGCGCTGACTGACCTGCAATGTTCCCGCGGGATGCAATACAAGACCCGCCTCGCTTGGATCGAGTTGCCGCAGCGTGACGAGCAGCTTGAGGTTTGGCGGTAGTGCGGTCTTCCAGTTTGAAGCCTTCTGCGCTTCGGCCGTGAGAATCGGCATTACCTGGATCGGAGGCAATGTCGTGTTGGGATCGTCGCCCCACGTGAAGTCGATGCCGATGTCGATGGAGAAGAAAAAGAAGGACAGCGATGCGGTGCCATGGACGTGCCAGGGCGTTGGGCCGGAGAGGGAGACGTCGATGCCGACCCCGTACACCCCAACGCCAAAGACCTGCACTGAGAACTGCGTGGAGATCTCGGCGATGAAGTGGAAGGGCGAGAACTGGATCAGGGCATCGAAGCCCGACGAGCCTGAAACCGAGCAAGCGGAGAAGCCGAAAAAGAAGTCGGAATGTGTGCCGAACTGGACTGTGTTGGTAGTAACGGCGAAGTAGCCGTCGGCGTGGATGCGCGCGAACGGCTCGTTGATGAGATCGATCGAAATGCGCTGGGGCGCAGGGAATGGAAGCGGCGGCGGATTGAATTGCGGGTGAAACCCGCCGACCGAGAGGACGAAATTTGCATTGTCTCCGTAGGCAAACAGGACGCCCATTGAGCCGGAGATGGTGATGAAGAGAACGTGCGAGTCGAACAGCGTCGCGTAGAAGTAGAAGCGCTGCTTATCGAACTCGAGCACCCCGGCGAAGTTGACCTGAAGGATGAGAATGGCAACGTCGTCTGCCGGCAGCGCCGCGCGCAGAATGCCGAGGATCGCAGCGTCGCCGGGCGGAATCTCGATAATGACGCCCAGCGAGAGGCTGATGAGAGTCGGCTCTCCCCAGCCGATTTTCGCCATCGGACCGATGAGGAAGTCTCCGTCTTGCGGGGGGAAAAAGGCGCGCAGATCGCTGATGATTCGCGGGGCATTCGCAATAATGTCCTGCGGGAACATGATGCTCTGGATGGCATTGGTGCGGATGCCATCCATCAGCGGCTGGAAGAGCACGGTGCGATTCAGCCCGAGAAGGCCGCCGACGGCAAGCAGTGTGAAGCCGAAGCTAAGCTGGATTCCAGCGCCGAAGTCGGCAGCGATGACGATGAGCAGCGAGAAGCCGCTGGAGCCATCCGGCATCTTGGTGGAAATGAGCCCGATCGCCGAAACAGAGAGGAAATCGGCAATCTCCAGTTGCAGCGCGCCTGCGTATTCGCCGCGGTCGGTATCGATATAGAGAAAGCCGCCGCCCTGGACAACACCTGCGTTGACAGAGAGGCCCACGCCCTTGGGCGGCAGGAACGATACGTCGAGCTGAGCCGGCCCGAGATTGCCGTGTTTGAACTGCAGCGCAGCCTGCAGCCCAATGCCCTCTACGGATGCGGCGAGAGGGCCGAGGTCGGCGGTGAGATTGACGCCCGCGCCGAGCTGGAACTGATCGGCTGCCGGTTGCAGCGTCAATTGCAGGGCTTGCAGCGAGACGGGTCCAAGATCGATGCTGATGCTCAACTCGATAGTGAGCTTGCCGCCTCCGGTGATGATGAAACCGGAGAGAAGGCTCATGCCGAGGCCAAGCTGCGCCTCTGCCTGCACGTTCAGTCCTGAGAGGATCTGCTGGATGAAGCCGTCGCCATCCCCACCGCCGATGACGACACGGATCGCTTGAATCTGGCCTTCGAAGCCGAGGTCGAGTTTGCCGCTGGTCGTTTTTGCAAACCACGAAATGCCGAGACCCTGCACGGAGAGGCGCGACCCGCCCGCCGATCCCACGAGAATTGTCTCCTGTGCTTGGTCGGGCTTTTCGGCGATTGCGATCGACGCACTGAAGTCGCCTGCGGCGTTCAGAATGCCTTGGGCATTGAATGGCGGCCGCACTACTATGCCGGCTCCCTTGATGTCGGCGGAGGATTGGAAAGTCAGTTGTCCGCGGTCACAGACGTTAAACTCAAAATCTGCCGCGCCCATGATGTAGGGCAGCAGAGCGAAGCCGGCCGCGGTGCTGCCCTGCGCATCGGCAGGCGAGAACGTGATTCCGAATTGACTGTACGTATCGGGCGTGAAGCCTGTCTGGAGGATGGGAAAGCGTAGTTCGCTCGAACCTGCAGATGAGTTGCCGAGCGCTGCCCTTGTGGAGCCGGGCTGAGGATAGATCCCGCCCGGCAACCCCCCAGCCTTCATCAGCGCTGCCAGGCGCTGGAGAAAAGTAGTCGCATCGAACACCGTGGTCCACTGGTAGACGTCGTCGGCTATCTGGCCGGGCGTATTGATGAACTGCGTGAAACGATCCCAATTGACTGTGCGGGTCGTCTGTCCGGCCGGCGGGTTGGGCGCATACTCTATGAGGCCAAGAAGGTGTAACCCCGCGTGAAGCTGCGGGTGCACACTATTCAGATAGTCCAGCAACAGAAAGTCGGTGAGCCGTCGCGGAAGATCGTCAAGGTTGGGCACCGCGCCCGCGTTGGTTTGCAATTCCGCGTGAAGCTGGTCGATGGCGTTCACAGTGACAATCAGTTTGGAATAGATACTCGTTAAGGCTGTCGCTACGTCGCTCTCCGAGCTTGCATTAACGAGCTGTTCAACAGCTGCGATAAGGCTGCTTGCCTGCGTTGTGAGATTGTTGAACGCGCTGCCGAATGCTCCCGTCGGAATCTCGTAGCCCAGCTGGCGAAAGAAGACGACTGCCTGATCGGCGGTCTTGATCGCGCGGAACGGAGCGATCGCGAGGCCCAACTCGGTAAGAACGGATTGCAGCGCATCTGGCATTATGTCAAAGCCGCCTGCTCGAGAAAATCGAAGATGGCGTTATTCAGAACGTGCACGATGCCGTTGAAGCCGGTTGAGAGGTTGTCGGCGAGCAGGTTTTGCCAGCAAACGGCGATTTCGCCTGAAAGTCTTGTAGCCGGGTTGGCCATTCCGGGATCGATTTTGTTGTTGAAGTCCATCACCTGCGAGGCGTCGTTCCATTGAATAATGAGGCCTTCGGAGTAGACCATTGGGCTGCGGACAGCCCCGAGCCCGTCGAACCCGATCTTGTCATCCAAAATTGAAAAGAGCGGGTCGACTGTGGGACCGCCTGTCCGGCCCTTTAGCAGCCAAGGCGCCGTGCCCCCAGCCCCCTTTGGCTCATGCAGTAGGCTTTCCATCAGCGAGTTGATGTCGGGATCGACGTTGCCTCCAACCCGTATCGGGACCTGCTTTTTTCGGATCATGGCAAACATTCTGCACATTTGCCGCGTCGTGGTAAGCTCCGCGTCAGGATGGTCATTGACACACGGGATGCGAACGTAGATGTGGGTGCTGCTGTAGTCCCCTGCCAACCAAATCCCCACTCCGGTGCCATTTGTGGGATCGAAGAAATTTCCTTCTTTGAGCACTGCGCTGATATATCCGTAACCCAGCGCATCGATCACCCGTGCGGCTGCCGCATCGTCCGATTGAACGATCATCGCGGATAGATCGTTATTAAACGCCGATGTGAACTTTGGACCGCTTATGTCCAAAATGCTTGTAGTGTTTGGCAGCAGCTGGACGGGAGACGTTTTCGGGAAAGATGCGGTAAGGATCCGCGGGTCGGCGTTTGCATTGATTTCCGCTTTTAGTGCGCCATTGAAGGTTGCGAGAGTCGATCCGGGGAAAGCGTCTTTAGCTTCGGCAAGAATCTGCCCGGCTGCATACAGTGCCGCTACCTTTACCAAACTCGCGGAAAAATCGGTGTCATCGTCGAAGACTCCGGCGTAATAAGGGCTGACAGCGATGCCGAGGAGCGGCCAAATGGAGATAGCCACGCGCTTGTATGCGGTCGGGTCAACATCGGGCGGCAGTGTTGGTGGGGTTGAGGGCACAAGTTCGTTGGAGAATACCCCGACGTACTTTTCCAGGTACGACTGCAGCGGTATGACTGCGCCCGCAACGGTATTGGGCGGCAATTTGCGGATCGCATCTTGCGCGGCCGGGCGCGGAGGTGTAGTCGTTTTGCACATAGACGTTTGCTAGCTCGTGCTAAGAGGGCCCTGACGGAAGTGGTTTGCGATCCAAAAGGCGCGCGTTCCCGACATCCCGGTTAGGACGTCCGAAAAGTTTGTCCCTGGGAAGTAGTGGTCGCGCAGTGCGGCGATGATATGGGCACATTGCGTAATGTTGCTCTTTGGGAAGCGAGCGAGATTAAAGCAGTCGATCTGCGCTGTCGCGTCCAGCGCCGCGAATTTCTGCCGGAGCTGTTGATCGGCAAATTCATTCTGCGATGTGGGTTGCGGAAGCTCAGTCCAAGCCAACAGCGCTGAGCCTGTCGACGGCATCATTGCGAGAAGCGGAAGGCGAATGTTACAGGGTCCTACGCCTTGCGCGGTGCGGTTGACGAAATCGTCTGTGTTCGCCTCGTCGAGCGCCTGTGCCAGGTCTTCTATCAGTTGCTTGCGATCGGACGGGCTGGTCTTGGTAGCGCCCTCAAAAAGAAAGCTGAACACGAACTGCTGGAAAGAGTCGCCCGCTTCGGGCGTAGGAAGTGTGACTGCCTGGTAGTAGGAATTGTAGTCGTTGACTAGTTCACGCGAAACATCCGCATCCGAAACGCCCGGACCAGGCTGATCGGTCGCCGCGGCAATCAAGGCCTCAAGGCCGGGATGAAGCGGCACCATGGCTTGGGTGAGCGAGAGAGTTGCCTGCTCGGAGCTCGAGCTATCGAGAATCTTTGCCGTGACGGCGAGACTGCCAGTGCCCTGCGGCGTGTACGCAGCCTCGCCTATCTCCGTCGACTGGGTGGTTGCGGTTCCTCCATTTTCTGCGAAGGACCACTCGAAAGAATGAGCTTGAGACGCCAGTCCGGTATCCGTCACAAAGACGACGTAGGTGTTCTCGTGACCTACGGCGAGTGGAGACGTGATGTACGAGACGAGCGCGCACCGGCCGTCCGCCGCGACGAACGATTCTCCGAGATCGGCGGGCGATGAACCCGTTGGAATGCGTGTTTCCGTCTTGCGAACGGACATCCTTTTTGTCGTCCTTCGGTCGAAACTTTCGAATCGGCAGGGATAGCACTTCGGTCCTGGCGCGCCGCCGCATTCGCTCTAGCACGAAGGACGCTGGCAGCTCAGGTAAAAGAATCCCTTGGCCCAAACACACGGCTTAAGAATGCGCTCAACAGGATTTCGGGGCCCGAACAGAGGAAAGATTGATTGTGCAACCAATGCCTCTCGACAACATGGGGAAGCGGGAGGCAGAAAGCAAATATCGAACAAGCGGCGACGTAAGCGCCCGAATCAAATATTACCCCATTTTTCCCCGCAGGCCGGAAAAATCTCGATAGCAAGTTCGCTGTGTCTGGGAAAAGCGACCGGAAAGAAGCTGTATTCCCGGGTTTGCGGAGTTTTTCTCGGGTAGTGCATCGATTTGGAGCCAGTTCCTCAGGGCAACTGTGAGCCGTCCGCTCCCTCCGAATTTGAGTTGTTTCGGCTCTTCAGTTTGCCGGCACACTATCTCTGAGGAGTCGCGGGTGCGAGTCGCTCCCGCCAAGTCAAGGAGAAGCCGGCGCTAGGCCAAAGTGGCGCCGGCATTCGTTCGTTTCGACTTCAAATCATGATTGCAAAGTAGTCTCCCAATTAACCAACCAATGGGTCGCAGGCACTACAGAATGCACGTCAACCGCTGCGTCGATTTGTATGCCGCTGAGACGATGGGCATTGGAAAACGGGGGATCCGCCCCCGGCGATCCACCGCGTCACCATCGCCAAAATCTTTTTGTTCCCACTTGCAGATAATTTCCCGCGGTTGGCGCACATTTAGTGTATGAGCAAAGAACCACGCGTCGAAAACCCCGGCCGTTTGGCAGCGCCGCCATTGCGCCGACCGCTGCTGAAAAATGGCGCTTAGGGGCGCATAAGTGCCGCTTAACGACACGCATCGCAAGCAACAACATCAACGGCATCAATAGGTTAAGCAAGGAAATGCACAAAAAACGACAAAACAGCATTCTTGTAGGTCGATTGCACCAAAATCAGTGCAAATTGACGCGAGAGATCCTTGCTCCCCGAACCGTCATTACGGCCCAAGGTACAGGCTCACGCCTGGCGGGGCGAAGCTGAGCGTATCGGTTTTCGGGTCGTAGGTGAGATTCAGGGCATCGGTCTTGCGGCCGTTGATGAGCACGGCCACGAGAAGGCCGTTGCCGTAGCGCGCAGCCTCGGCGATTCGGTGGCTGCGAATGGTGCCGTATTCGTTGTCGGGGCTCGTCGAACTCCAATCGCCCTGAAAGCGTGAGTAGGGGTAGGCATTGTACTGCGCCGGATGCTGCTGCCAGTTCTTGTCGTTGACCCAAATGCCGTAGGCCCGGGTGAGCTCGTCGGCCTCGACCGCGCCGAGAAACCGGTTGACTGCGGCGCGGCCGAAGAGATAGCGGTTCCAGTTCCATGGCCAGTCCACGGGCCGGCTGGCGAGGAGCCACCAGGCGACAAAAACCAGAACAATCGTGCCTGCCGTGCACTGCCAAATCAGGGTGCGGCGCAGGGCGCGCAGGGCATCGAATTGAGGAGCATCGAGCAGGGTCATAGCCATCTTGCCTCGGTACCAAGGATACAGGTGTCGGCGGTCGGTGAACAGCGATTAAGGATTGGGGCGATTCCAAGATTGCCGCGCTCAGGACTCAACCCTCATCCTGTCCCTCGCTCCGATCCTCCTTGCTTCCGCCGCAAAACTGGCGCACAGCCCGGGCTCTTGCTTTGCGGCATTCACTCGCTTTTGGGGTTTGGATTCTTCTATGGTGCGTTTGCCCTGGCGATGATGCGCTCATTGACATCGCGCGGCGCGCACTATGATAAACTGTAGTTGACGATGCGATTCTTTGCTTCCCCGCAAATGAGACGCAATACGCTGGCCCTCATCCTGTGTCTGCTGGCAGTGCTTTTTGCACTGGAGGCAAAGACCGCCTGGTACGGTCCGGCAAACGGGCCGCGTAGCGATATCCAGAGCCAGAAGGCGCTCCCCGCAGATCTGCCTGCAGCGGGCCACCACGGCATTTCTGCGCATCAGCCGGCGACATTCCCGCTTGCCCTGATGTTCTTCGAATTCGTCGCGGCGATTACTTGGACCGGGGCTCGTTTTCATCCCGGGATTGACATTGACTTCAACTACTTCCCCGTTTCTGCCGCCTCATACTTCACTCCCGGGCTTTTCTATCGTCCGCCGCCGGCTCTCTAGTCGCTCCAAAGCAAGCTCTCTAAGCAGCCGGCAGTCCCCACCGTTCTAATCGGGCTAGTCCAATGGTTCGGGTCACAGATGCGCTTTTTCCCGATGCGTGATAACAGCGGTCTCGGGCTGGGCATCAAAGAGGACACCGGCAGGTCCGCTTGCATTGTGGCATCTCCATCTCATGTTGACAGCCGGCATGATTCGTGCACACAGAACTCCAATAACCAGGAGTCCGACTTTGATGAACAAATCCTCTTCCATGGTTCTAGCCGATCTCGTGGTGTTCTGCTTGGTGCTTGGCTCCTCGGGTTGCCATGACAGCAAGGGAAACTCGGATGTTGCTGCGGCCAGCGTTCCATCGGCGCGTGTCGCCGCTGCGCAACGCGGCAATATCTCGCGTGTGCTCACTTTGGCCGGGCAGTTCCAGCCGTATCAGGTTGTCGACGTTCACCCCAAGGTGAGCGGCTATATGGAGCACATCAATGTCGACATTGGCGATGTTGTCCATCGGGGACAGACACTGGCTGTGCTCCAAGTGCCCGAGTTGAAAGCTCAGTTGCAGGCCGCCACCTTCGCTATGGAGCAAAGCAGGGAAGAGATTGCGCGGGCGCAGCATGAGATCGATCGCGCCGAAGCGACCTACGCGGCTCTCCACGCGGAATCGGAACGGTTGAAGCAGGCTGCCGCCACACGCCCCGGACTGATCGCACAACAGGAACTGGACAACGCGCAGGCGCAAGATCTCTCGGCACAGGCGCAAGTTGACGCCGCCAAGGCCGCGATGGCTGCCGCAAAGCAGCACCTTGGTGCGGCAACCGCGGACAAACAGCGCGTGGAAGCGCTGGAGAGTTACACCAATGTGACCTCGCCGCTGGATGGCGTGGTGATCTGGCGCTACGCCGATACCGGCGCCCTGATTCAAGGCGGCACAAACTCCAACGACCAGGCCCTGCCCATTGTGCGCATTGCCCAGAGCCAAATTCTAAGGCTGCGCGTTCCCGTTCCCGAGGACGACGTGCAATATGTGCGTGCCGGCGATCAGCTTCAAGTGCGTGTGGATGCAGTGAACCGCAGTTTCACGGGAAATATCGTGCGCTTTACGCGCAGTGTGAATTTCGAAACGCGCACCATGGAGACCGAAATCGATGTCCACAACAAGGACCTCTCCATCGCGCCGGGAATGTACGCCAACACGCTGCTCGAACTTGAAGATCGCAAAAATGTCGTGACCATCCCAGTGGAAGCGTTGGTGTTAAATGGCCGTCAACAGATGCTCTACGTGCTGGACGACGGGAATCGCATTCACATCCGCAGCGTTCAAGTGGGACTGCAAGGACAAAAGCTCGCCGAGATTGTCAGCGGACTCAACCCGGGCGAGCGCGCCGTGCTCGGCGGCCAGGAGAATTATCGCGACGGCATGCTCGTCAACCCTCTCCTGACATCTGAGCCTGCATCCGACACCGTGCACGAAACCGGCGGCACTATCGATATCGAGGCCGAGGAGAAAGAGGGAGGCAGCAACTAATGCCCAAATTCGCCCTGAAATTCCCTTACTTCATTATCATGCTGTGCCTGATGGTGGGCCTGGTCGGAGTGGTGAGTGTCGTCCGCATGCCCGTTGACCTGTTCCCTGACATCGACATGCCCGTGGTTGTCGTGGCCACGTTCTACAGCGGCATGCCGCCCGAACAAATCGAAGCCGACATTACGGATACCTTCGAACGCTTCTTCACGCTGGCCGCCAACGTCGATCACAGCGAATCGCGCTCCCTCACCGGCGTTAGCCTCATCAAGATATACTTCAAGCCCGGCACCGATCCCAATGCCGCACTGAGCAACGTGGCCAATCTGGCCATGGCGGACCTGCGCCGCCTGCCGCCCGGCACGCTTCCACCGGTTGTGCTAGGCTTGACGGCCTCCACGCAACCCGTCTGCCTGGTGACTTTGAAGGGGCAGGGATTGACTGAAACCCATCTGAAAGACCTCGCGCAATTCCAAGTGCGCAACCAGATCTCGAATGTTCAGGGCGCCTCCGTTCCGCAACCCTACGGGGGAACTTACCGGCAGATTCAGGTCTATGTAGACCCGTTGAAACTCGAAGCCCACAACCTGAGCCTTAACGATGTGGTCAAGGCCGTGAACAGCTCCAACCTGATTCTTCCGGCAGGCGACGTGCGCATCGGCTCAAAAGATTTCAACATTTATGCCAACAGCCAGTTCCCCGACGCAAAGTCCATGAACGAAATGCCGCTGAAGTCAGTTGGGAACGGTTCGGTACTGGTAGCGGACATAGGCCACGCCGAGGATTCCGGCGCGCTGCAGTACAACATCGTGCGCATCGACGGCCAGCGATCTGTCTACGTGCCGGTGTTCAAGCAGGCGGGCAACAGCAACACCATCACGATCGTGGATGGCATGAAGCAGGCCATCAAGCACCTGGTCGACATTCCCGCGTCCCTCAAAACGGCAGTGGTATTCGATCAGTCGCTGTTTGTGAAACTTGCCGTCAAGGAACTGGTGAACGAGGCCACCATCGGACTGGTACTCACCGGGCTGATGATTCTGTTGTTTCTCGGCAGTCCGCGCGCTACGGTTGCGGTGATGTTGTCGGTGCCTCTCTCGGCAGTGGCTTGCCTTCTAATAACCAACGCGATGGGCGGCTCGATCAACACCATGATTCTCGGCGGATTGGCGCTGGCGTTTTCGCGCCTGATCGATAACGGCGTGGTAGTGCTTGAAAATATCTTCCGCTACATGGAAACAGGCGAATCGCCGCAAACGGCCGCGGAGAAAGGAGGCACTGAGGTTTCGCTTGCCGTTCTCGCTGCCACGGTAACAACCTCGATTGTTTTTCTTCCCGTAGTCGCACTGACCGGAGTCAGCAAATACCTCTTCACTCCGCTTGCCCTCGGAGTGGTGTTCTCCATGTTCGCATCTTATGTGTTCGCCATGACCGTGGTGCCGCTGTTTTGCGCAAAGTTCATCCGCATCCACGCCCATAGCGGCGCAACTGATCGCGTGGCGAGGGCGCGATTCGGTTTGCTTCAGTACACCTTCATGAGGTTAGACGGCTACTTCCAACTCATCGTAGCGAGATTCAACGATTACTTCCAGCGCATGGTCGAGCGCTACGAAGTTCTGGTGCGGCGCTGCCTTGTCCGGCCCGGCCTCGCCACGGCGGGCATTCTCGGCGGTGTTGCGGTGCTGCTCGCAGGATTGTTCCCCTTTCTTGGGCTAGCCTATTTCCCACGCACCGACCCCGGGCAGTTTGTGATTAACGCGCGCATGCCCAGCGGCACGCGCCTTGAAGTAAGCGACCAATACATTGCCAGGGTCGAACAGGTCATCCGCGAAGTGGTTCCACGCTCCGATCTCGGCATGATCGTCTCTAACATCGGCGTTTATCCCGACCTCTCTGCCATCTTCACAAGCAACGCTTCGATGGATACTGCCTTCGTGCAAACCAGTCTCAAGGAGGGGCATAAGGTTGGCAGCTACGATTACATGCGGCGGGTGCGCGAGAGGCTTTCGCGCGAAATGCCGGAGGTGATGACGTATTTCCAGGGCGGCGGCCTGGTGGACGGTGTGATTAACCAGGGCCTGGCCGCGCCCATTGACGTTCAAATTGAATTTGGATCGAGCGACAGCAGCATGGCCGCCGCCTACGCACTGGCCCAGCAACTGGCGGCAAAGATCCGTACCTTCCCCAACGTAAGCGACACCTATATCCCGCAGGATGTGAATTACCCTGGCATCCAGCTTAACATCGATCGCGAGAAGGCCAGTCTTGTCGGTTTGTCGGCAAAGGATGTCGTGGATAACGTGATCACCGCCCTGACCTCCGACGGCATGGTGGCGCCCAGTTACTGGATCGACCCGTTGAGCGGCAATAACTACATGGTGACGGTGCAGTATGCCAATCGCTGGCTCAACAACATGTCCATGGAGGATTTCAAGAACATCCCCCTGCGCGGCTCGCAACCCCCCGGCTACGCCCCGATCGACGAGGCCAGGCAAGCGGCGCCGGCGTCGCCATCCATGTTCGAGGGCGATCATGCGCAGGGCTACACGCCGCTCAACGCCGTCGTGAATACCCGCTTTATCAACACACCGACGGAAGTGGATCACTACCAGATCCGGCGCGTCATTGACGTTTATGTCGCCACAAAAACCGAGGCCCTGGGCGGCACGGGAAATCGAATCCGAGATCTGATTGCACATACCCCAACGGAAAAGAACACGGTGCTTACGCTTCGCGGAGCAGTCGTAAACATGCAAGCCGCTTTTCGCAGTTTCGGTCTCGGTCTGCTGGTCGCCATTGCCCTGGTCTACCTCGTGCTTATGTCCCAGTTTGTTTCTTTCATCGACCCGGTCATCATCCTCACGGCGATTCCTCCAGGACTGGCCGGCGTGGTGATGATTCTGCTGATTACCGGTTCCACACTTAACATCATGTCGCTGATGGGGACCATCATGATGACCGGCATCGTGGTCTCGAACAGCATCCTCATTGTGGACTTCTCGAACCTGCTGCACCGCGAAGGCCGTCCCTTGCTTGAAGCCACAGTGACGGCATGCAAAATGCGACTTCGCCCAATTCTCATGACTTCGCTTGCCACGCTGCTCGGCATGATTCCCATGGCGCTTGGCACAGAGCCGGGTAGCGAGCAGTATGCGCCGCTGGCGCGCGCCATCATCGGGGGTCTTGGCGTATCGGTAGTGGTAACCATGTTCGTGGTTCCTGCGGTGTATTTGATCGTTCACACCCGCGATGCAGGCGGCGCCCAAGTCCGTGAGGAGACGCAGTAATGCCGAGGTTTGCCCTCAGGTATCCGCTCTTCATCATCATGCTGTGCCTGATGGCCGGCCTGGTGGGGGTGGTGAACGTCGCGCAGATGCCCGTCGATCTTTTCCCCGACATTGACATGCCTGCGGTGGTCGCGACCACTTCCACCACCTCTATCGTCTTTTTCCCCGTAACATTCTTATCTGGAATCAGCAAATACATCTTTACGCCGCTCGGCCTGGGCGTGGTATTTTCCATCTTTGCGTCTTATTTCTTTGCCATGACGGTTGTGCCGCTTTTCTGGGCGGCGTTCATTCGCATCGACCCCCGCGGCTGTGAAAAAGAGGGCCACACCGATACCGTCGAGGGGCGAAAGCCATCGTTCTTCAAGCGCCTACTGATCGTATTTGACGCTCGGTTTCGCCGCTTCCTCGATGGCTATGGGAGGCTCGCATACCGCGTGCTGCAACGGCCCGCGTGGGCCGCCGCGGCCTTTCTTGGCGGCCTGGCCATCATCCTGCTCGGCTTGTTTCCCTTTCTGGGCCGCGCCTATTTCCCGCGCACCGATCCCGGGCAGTTTGTGATTAACGTGCGCATGCCCAGCGGCACGCGACTCGAAGTGAGCGACCAGTACGTGGCCCGCGTGGAAAACGTCATCCGCAGTGTGGTCAAGCCAAGAGATTTAGGCATGATCGTCTCTAACATCGGCGTCTATCCCGGCCTGTCGGCCATCTTCACAAACAACGCTTCAATTCATGCTGCCTTCGTGCAGACCGGCCTCAACGATGACCACCGTATCGGCAGCTACGAGTACATGCGCCGTGTGCAGCAAAAGCTCTCGCAGGAGATGCCCGAGCTTTCCACGTATTTTCAGGCCGGAGGCCTCGTCGATGGCGCGATTAACCAGGGATTACCTGCGCTCATCGGCATCCGAATAGGATCGAACGACATGGAGGGCGCCTTCGCTCTCGCGCGAAACCCGGCTGCCGAAATCCGTACCATGCTTAACGTGAGCAGCGTCTACATTCCGCAGGACCTCGACTATCCGGGCATTGCGCTCAACATTGATCGCGAAAGAGCCAGCCTCATCGGCCTTTCGGTTATCGTCACAGTGTTTCTCGTCCCCGCAGTGTATCTGGTGATCCATGGCCGGCGTGAACGGAAACTGGCGAGCGCGGAGGAGTAAATGACCACCAGTCAAAGAACATTGCAACGGTATTCCGCCTTGCCGGCGATTGTGCAAAGGGTCTGTTTGTGCGGCTCGTTCTTATGCACGCTTCAGGCGCAGCAGACGCCGCCTGCCATGCCGGCGCAAGCACTCGCAACCTCACCGCAATCTGCCTCCGCGCCGCGCCTGACCGTTGCCCAGGCCGAGCAAATTGCCATTCGCAATAATCCGCGCATCAGTGTTGGACGCCTGTTGGCGCTGGCCGAGGCGCAGGTTACGCGCGAAGTGCGCTCCGCGGAGATGCCCACGGCCATCGGCAGCTTGACGGCAGTGGGCGCACATGACGGAAGCCGCATCACCGCAGGTGCCCTCAATAATCCTTCCATCTACAACCGCGCCGCGGGTGGGCTGACGGTGAGCCAGCTCATTACAGACTTTGGGCGTACGCACAATCTCGTTCTCAGCGCGCAATCCAATGCCCGCGCGCAACTCGAAAACGAACGCGCCACGGAGCTGGATATCACGCTCACTGTCGACCAGGCCTTTTATCAAGCTCTCACCGCCCAAGCCGTGCTTAAGGTTGCGCAGGAAACCGTTGCCGAGCGGCAGGCAACTGTCGATCAGGTCAGCGCTCTCACCGCCCAGAAACTACGCTCCAATCTCGATCTGAGCTTTGCCGATGTGCAACTTTCACAGGCTAAACTGCTGCTGCTCGACGCGCAAAACAACGCGCAAGACGCGATGGCCAGCCTGAATGCCGTACTCGGCTCGGAGACCAATCGGACCTACACGCTGGTCGACGAAACCGGCAGCAGTCCCGGACCCGCACCGGAGGACGCAGAGGTCATGGTGCAAACAGCGTTTGCGCATCGACCCGACCTGGCCGCGCTGAACGACACGTACACATCTGCACAGGAGTTCAGCCGTGCAGAGCATGACCTGTGGATGCCCACAGTCTCCGCAATTGCAGCAGCCGGCGGCACACCTGTGCGTGCCGACCAGATCACATCGTCCTGGTACGGATCTGCGGGAGCCAACATCAATATTCCGGTCTTCAACGGCTTTCTCTATAACGCCCAGGCAAAGGAAGCCAAACTGCGCGCCAACGCTGCTCAGGAACAGGTGCGCGACTTGCGCGACGCCATTGCGCGCGACGTACGCACTTCCGTCCTTCTGGCTCAGGCGGCGTTCCAACGCATTGGCGTCACGCAGGAAATGCTCAATCAGTCCAATATGGCCTTCGATTTGGCGCAGGCCCGCTATAACATCGGCTTGAGCGGAATCGTCGAGCTCAGCCAGGCGCAATTGGCGCAAACTCAGGCGGAGATCGCCTATGCGAGTGCGCGTTACGCGTATCAGACCGCAATGGCCGAAGTGAGGTTTCAAACCGGCCAGTAAGTCGTTGGAAGCCCAGCTAGGCCCGCTGTCGTCCTTGCCGCTTCCCTCCATCCATCGGTCGATTGCGTCCTTGCCCCCAAAGGCATCGATTCCAGATGGAGCCGAAACCTGAGAACTACCACCCGATTCAAAGCAATTCGCGGTTCGGAACTGTATCAGGTAATGCAGGGGGCCGAAACGCGCACCGGCGATTTGGCGTTGACCGAGAATCGTTCCCGGCGACATCGGCGTTTGCGCTGAGCCGCTGCGCGGCGGACGCTGCGGCTGCCCCATTCTTTGCCGCATCTTGGCGAAAGGATAGAAGGTCCGTAGTCTCGCAACCGCGCAGCTCTGAACCCCACTCACCTCGGCTAGACTTATTCCATTGACGATTTACCGCGAAGGAACCTGCTCCCGTGAGAAAAATCACTCTCTTCTCCCCGCTTGCCGCCGCGCTCAAGCGCCCCCAGCTTCGTTGTGTCGCGCTCTTCCTAGTCCCTATTCCCTTTTCCCTAGTCCCTGCCTTGTCGCAGAAGCTCGAACCCGCGCTGCAGGCTCAAACGCCGGCGCCCGCCCCGATCGAGGACCGCAGAAAGGCCCTAAGCGACCTCTTCCACGAGTACTGGGAGGACAGGCTCAAACACGATCCCGAGTTTGCCTCGACGATAGGCGACAAGCGCTACAACGACCAGATCGGCGACTACTCGGTGAAGGAGGTCAACGACAGGCTGGCACGGGAACAGAGGTTCCTGATGCGGCTGGCGGCCATCGACCCGACTGGATTTACGGACCAGGAAAAGCTCAGCCAGGATCTGCTCATCCGCCGCTTCGAGCTCGACGAGGAGGCCGCGGAGTTCAAGGAGTGGGAGATGCCGGTAAACCAGATGGGCGGCATCTACAGCGACTATCCGCAACTGGTGGCCGAGCTGAACTTCGACACGGTGAAAGACTACGACGACTGGATCGCGCGGCTGCACGCGCTGCCCCTCGCCTTTGCGCAGGTCACCGAGAACATGTCGATTGGCATGGAGGACGGGCGCATTCCGCCGAAGTACCTGCTGGAAAAGGCGCTTGACGAGGTGAAGGGGTTGGCCAATCAGAAGCCCGAGGACTCGCCGCTCGCCCTGCCCCTCAAGAAGTTTCCCGCATCGATCTCCGCCGCCGAGCAGCAGCGGATCAAGACCGAAATGCTCGCTGCGATCGCAAAGGAGGTGCTGCCGGCCTACCTGCGCTTTGCCCGCTTCCTCGAGGTGAGCTACATACCTGCCGGCCGCACCAAATCCGGTATCGATGCCCTGCCCGATGGAAAGAAGTACTACCAGTTCCTGATCAAAGAAATGACCACAACCGACCTGACCGCAGAACAGATTCACCAGATTGGCCTGGACGAAGTGAAGAAAGATGAAGCCGAGATGCTGGCCATTGCGCAAAAGCTGGGCTTTCAGGACCTGAAAAGCTTTCGCGCGAGCCTGAAGAGCAATCCCAAGCTGCACCCGGCCTCGGCCGACTCCCTGCTCGACGCCTATCGCGGCTACCTGAAGCCGATGCAGGCCAAGCTGCCGGAGCTTTTCGGCACGCTCCCCAAGGAGCCGTTCGAGGTGGTTCCGGTGCCCGCATATGCCGAGAAGACTTCAGCGCCCGCGTATTATCAAGCAGGCACACCCGACGGTAGCCGGCCCGGCCGCTTGTTCATCGACACCTACAACGCTACCGAGCGCAATTTGTATGGAGTGGAATCGATCGCGTATCACGAGGGCATTCCCGGCCATCACCTGCAGATTTCCATCGCGCGCGAAATGACGGGCCTGCCCGATTTCCGCAAATACGACCACTACACGGCCTACACCGAGGGCTGGGGACTCTATGCCGAACGTCTGGGCAAGGACGTGGGCTTTTACCAGGATCCCTACTCCGATTACGGTCGCCTGGAGGCCGACATCTGGCGAGCCATCCGCCTTGTGGTCGATACCGGCGTCCACTCGGAAGGCTGGACCCGCGACCAGATGGTTCAGTACTTCCACGACCACTCCAATGTGGATGAAACCAGCGTGCAAGCCGAGGTGGACCGCTACATCGCGTGGCCGGGCCAGGCGCTGGCCTACAAGATCGGGCAATTGAAAATTCTGGAACTGCGCGACCGCGCGCAAAAGGCGCTGGGCGCGAAGTTCGACATTCGCGCCTTTCACGATCAGGTGATCGACGCAGGCGCATTGCCGCTCGACGTGCTGGAGCAAAGGATCACCGCATGGATTGCGGCGCAAAACCCAGCGCCGCAGTGAACGCCGGTAGAGAAAAACGCCTCGCAACGTGATATTCTTTCGAGTTCCTGTTCATGACGGTTGATGCCGTCCTATTTTGCGTGGATGCCGCTCGCCGAGCGGCGAGAGAGGGTTGTATGAAGCGTAGTTTTGTCTTGATTGGCCTGCTTATGGGTTTTGGATGCGGGTTGCACGGGCAGGCCGCGGCGCCTGCTGCGGGTCCGGTAGATGTGAGTGTGTGCGACGTGGTGAAGAAGCCGGCGTCGTTCGATGGAAAAATGGTTCGCATCAAGGGCACGGTGGTTGCCGGATTCGATGAGTTCGTGATCAAGGATGCGACCGATGCCAATTGCGGATTCCAGGTGGACGGAATTTGGCTCTCGTATCCGCAAGGGTCGAAGGCTAAATCGGGTCCGGTGGCGATGGTGACCGTGCAGCCGGCGCACAACTTTGGCGGCAGCTACAAGGCTCCCTCGCGCACACCGGTAACGCTCGACAAGAGCAAGGAATTTAAGCAGTTCGATTCGCTGCTTGTGCAGCCGCATCAGAAAGGCGCCGATATGTGCCTGGGATGCGCGCGCTACGAGGTGACGGCGACGCTGGTAGGCCGGCTGGATGCCGTGGCTGACGCGACGCTGAAGCGCGATGCTTCCGGCAAGATCGTGGGCTTTGGCGGATTCGGCAACATGAACGCCTATCCCGCGCGTCTAGTGCTGCAGTCGGTGTCAGACGTGACGCCGAAGGAGGTCGACTATTCCAAAACCGACGCCGTCACGAAGGGCGATGCAGGGCCTACTCAGCCCACAGCGGGCGGCGCTACGTTCGATGACCCATTCGCCACCGCGCAGAAGGTGGCAGCGAACGTCGGCGTGGACGACACGCGTAAACAACTCGAGAGAGCCCTCTCGGTGTTCCCCAAGCCGCGGGAGCAGAACGGCGTGAGCGTTATATGGGGAACGAGTAACGAAGTTCCGTCCGAGGAGCCGGGCGCCAAGGATTCTCCCGACGGCGTGCTCTACACTTGCACCCTCAACCGGGATCGTCTGCAGGGGATCATCTCGCTGGTGGCTGGACTCTTTCATGTGGGCGAGCATGTCGTGGATTTGCGCAGCCCGAAGCCCGGCAACGAAGACGCTCCACTCTATATCAATGAAAACGACGCTTGGGTAATGAGTGCGTACGCGGCCATTGTCGGCGGACAGAAATTCCTGACGCTGCCTGGCGGATACCTGATGTGGAACAACGCTTGGCCGGCGGATGCCCGCAATGACAAGATGGCGGCGGCGCTGAAGGACTTTCTGAGCGGCGAGGCGCTGCTGAGCCGGTAGAAAGACAGGGATTGAGCGACATAAGGACTAAGTAAGGCGCTGACCGCCGGAACGGCCAGCGCCTTCTTGCTTGGGACAAGCTGCGGGAGTCTGCGCAACGCAGCGGTGTGCGCGTATTCTTGATTTGCACCACGGATTTATGTCCAGAAAGAGAGAACCAATGGTTGAGATCGCCGTAGAGGCGCCGGCAGTTCCGGCGCAATTGCCGAACGTGCGCGTGGCGGTGCTGGGCGCGGGCAAGATGGGCGGCATTCTGCTGCAGGCGTTTTTGAAAGAGAACCTGTTTGCCACCGACCGCATTCACGCTACTGTGAGCCGCCCCGAGCGGGCGTTGGCCCTGAGCACGCAGTGGGGCGTGGATGTGAGCACGAAGAACGTAGAGGCTGCACGCAAGGCCGACCTGATCTTGATCGGAGTGAAGCCCTTCCAAGTTCCCGACCTGATCGTGGAGATCAAGCCGGCGCTCACACCGGCCAAGATGTTGGTATCGTTTGCCGCATCGGTGAAGACAAGCGCCATTGAAGAGGCGGCGGGCATGGAGATTGCCGTGGTGCGCGCCATGCCCAACACGCCTTCGGCGTTAGGTGCGGGAGCAGCCGGATTGTGCCGCGGACGCTTCGTCAAGGACGACCAGATGGCGCTCGCCGCACGCATGTTCGAGACCGTGGGCCGCACGGTGCTTGTGGATGAGAAGCACATGGACGCAGTGACCGGGCTTTCCGGCTCAGGGCCGGCGTATCTCTACATCATTATCGAGGCGCTGGCCGAGGCCGGCGTGAAGGTGGGTTTGCCGCGCGACATCGCCACGCAACTGGCGGCGCAAACCGCGTTTGGCGCCGCGAAGATGGTGCTCGACACCGGCTACCATCCGGCGCTGCTTAAGGATGCCGTGACGACGCCGGCGGGATGCACCATCGACGGAATTCTGGAACTCGAAGAGGGTGGATTGCGCGTGACGCTTATCAAGGCCGTGATGCGGGCAACGGAGCGGGCGCGGCAATTGGCGGCGGGGTAAAGAAAGAGAATAGGGAGTAGGCGCCCATGTGGTGAGCCGGAAGTTCGCATCACCATGGGATTGTCATCCTGAGCGGAGTTTGCCGCGTTGTTCGCCGCAAGCTGAGTCGAAGGATCTGCGGTTGCTTTTCTAGACAGTTCCGATTCACCGCAGAGGGTGCAGAAATCGGCAGCGCTCAGTACAGCAAGGCGGAACGATGAGCGTTCAGGAAGGTGCGAGGATAATGAAGCGTGCCGGCCAATGGACGATCATGATCCCGCTTACCGTTGTTTTATTGCTTTCGCCGGCGATGTTCACCATGTCTTTTGTGAACCGCAGCTCCTTCGCACCTGATCTGATTCTTTTCATTTGTCTCTTTTTCCTCATCATTCCGAGCGGCGCGCTTTGGCTCGCCGGCTGGATTGTGGAAGGATTCGCAAAGAAGGAGGGACCGTGAACGTTCGTGAGGGCACAAAGAGGATGCGGCGGCTGGGGCAGGTGATGTTCGGCGCTCCCATTCTCGTGTGGGTGCTATACAACCTGTACGAGATTCAGCCGTATGCCTCGCGCTCCGGTTTCGGCGGCTTGGAATACCACTTCTCCGTCAGGATCTTCGCAATCATGATAGTGCTCGCCTGCCCCGGCGCCATTCTGTGGGCCGCCGGTTGGGTAGTGGAGGGGTTTGCCAAAGACGCCAAATGAACCGGCGCCTTGAACGCTCTACCTATGCAACGTCCAACCTGGCTTCCCAACTACATACCCGAACTCGACGGCCTGCGCGGACTAGCGATTCTGGCGGTGGTTCTTTATCACTGCAGTCCGCGGCTCAAAGGCACATGGTTTTATGGCACGTCGCTTTGGTGCTGGACCGGCGTGACGCTCTTCTTCGTTCTCAGCGGATTCCTCATCACGTCCATCCTTCTCGCCACGCGCGACAGGCCGCGCTACTTCCACAACTTTCATGGGCGCCGTGCGCTGCGCATCTGGCCGGTGTATCTCCTGCTGTTGATCGTGGTCTATCTGAACGCGCCCTGGTTCATCGGGCCCAGCGTGTGGGAAGCGATCAAAACCGCGCCGTGGCCGGCTTACATTTTCTGCGTCCAGAACCTGTTTCACTTCGCGCTGCCGCCCGCTATCCAACCCACGTGGGCGCTGGCCATCGAGGAGCAGTATTACTTTGTGTGGGCTCCGCTGGTGCGCGTGCTGCGCAGGCCGTGGATGCTCGCTGTTCCACTGGCGGCTGCGCTCGTTTCTTCACCGATGCTGCGCCACGCGCATCTCAACTGGATCACGCCGACACACACTCTCACGCACCTAGACGGAATCGCCTGGGGCAGTTTGCTGGCCATCGGGCTGCACACATTTTCGCTCGGCCGCCGCACGTGGCTCGGGATGGGTTTGGGCGGGTCGGTGCTGGGGTTTCTAGCAGCGGGTACTGTCGCCGGCGGCACCGCCTATCTCGATTCGGCGCTGGCCGTCGGTTTTGTGGGAATGGTTCTAGTGCTCGTCGCATCTACCGGCGCGCGCAACCCCATCAACGCGCTTCTTCGCCGCGGACCTGCCGCTTTCTACGGCCGCATCAGTTACGGACTCTATATGATTCACATCTCCGTCTTCGTTTTCCTCGGCTCATTCGACGCCGCGATGGACCGTTACGGCTATGGCATGGCCGGCAACCTGGCGGTGGTTGCCATGCGCCTGGCGGTAAGTACTCTGGCGGCCGCGGCGCTTTGGTATGGTTTTGAATCGCAGATACTCAAACTGAAGAGGTATTTCTGACGCGGCAGACGGATTTTTCAGTACGGCCAACGGCCGACGATCACGAAAAGAGCAAGAAGAGACGCGGAGATCGCCTGCGCAGTCGATCCCCTCCGGCGGAGTGATAAATCGAGTAATCACATGATCACAGCAACAAATTGAACCCCGGACGCAACTCAACTGTCCAGATCAATAGTATTGTCGTTGAGCCAGTTCTGGTTCCCGCGTTGTCATTGCAGCAGCGTTAGGTTCATCCGCCTGCGCGTTTATGAAAGATCAACCAATCTTTGCAGGGAATGTGAATTTCATCACTCGGTGGATCACGCACCGGCTGTTACGCTAAATTCAGCAAGCAAAAACTCCCTTTTGCGAGGTGCACCATGTCTGAGAATGCAACCAGCGAGACTGCGATTCAAGGTCCGTTGAGCGCGGAACTGCTTGCCAAAATGGACGCCTATTGGCGGGCGGCGAACTATCTTTCCGTTGGCCAGATTTATCTGAAGGACAATCCTCTGCTGGAGCGTCCGTTGACGCTCGACGACGTGAAGCCGCGGCTGCTTGGGCACTGGGGCACGACGCCGGGACTGAATTTTCTTTACCTGCACTGGAACCGCGTGATCCGCGAGCGCGGATTGGACATGATGTACATCATCGGCCCGGGGCACGGCGGCCCGGGACTGGTGGCGAACACCTATCTTGAAGGCTCTTATTCCGAGATTTATCCCTACATCGGGCAGGACAAGGACGGCATGAAGCGCCTGTTCCGGCAATTCAGCTGGCCCTACGGCATACCCAGCCACGTGGCGCCGGAGACGCCGGGCTCCATTCACGAGGGGGGCGAGCTGGGCTACTCGCTGGTGCACGCGTACGGTGCGGCCTTCGACAATCCCGGTCTGATTGTGGCTTGCGTGGTGGGTGACGGAGAAGCGGAGACGGGGCCGCTCGCGACGAGCTGGCACTCGAACAAGTTCCTGAATCCCGCGACCGATGGCGCGGTGCTGCCCATCCTGCATCTGAACGGTTACAAGATCGCCAATCCCACAGTGCTGGCGCGCATTCCGCACGCGGAGTTGGAAAACCTGATGCGCGGCTATGGCTACGAACCGTTCACGCTCGAGGGCGACGATCCCGCGCTGATGCACCAGCAGGCCGCGGCAATTTTCGACACCATCTTCGACCGCATCGCAGCCATCCAGAAAGCCGCACGCGAAGATGGATCGACGGAACGGTCCGCATGGCCCATGCTCATTTTGCGTACGCCGAAGGGCTGGACGGGACCGAAGTTCGTCGACGGCAAGCCGGTTGAGAATACCTGGCGCGCGCACCAGGTGCCGTTGAGCGAGTTGCGCGAAAAGCCGGAGCACTTGCGCCAACTGGAAGATTGGATGCGCAGTTACAAGCCCGAAGAATTGTTCGACGCCAAAGGCCGCTTGCGCGCGGATCTCGCGGAAGTTGCTCCCAAGGGCCGCCTGCGCATGGGCATGAACGCGCACGCTAACGGAGGATTGCTGCTGCAGCCGCTCATCGTACCCAACTTCCGCGACTTCGCGGTGAAGATCGAGGGGCGCGGGCAGCAGGACGCGGAATCGACGCGTATTCTCGGGCATTTGCTGCACGCGGTAATGCAAGCCAACCTGGAGCAGAAGAACTTCCGCGTCTTCGGTCCCGACGAAACGGCTTCGAACCGCATCGGCGATGTGATTTGTGGAACCGGCAAGCGCTGGATGGCGGCGACGCTGCCCGTGGACGAGGATTTGTCTCCCACAGGCCGCGTGATGGAAGTGTTGAGCGAACATCTGTGCCAGGGATGGTACGAGGGCTATTTGCTCACCGGCCGCCACGGGTTCTTCTCGTGCTACGAGGCGTTTATCCACATCGTGGACTCGATGGTGAACCAGCACGCCAAGTGGCTGAAGACTACGCGCGAGATTCCCTGGCGCAAGCCCATCGCCTCACTCAATTACTTGCTGAGCTCGCTAGTATGGCGGCAGGATCACAACGGCTTTTCACACCAGGACCCGGGCTTCATCGATCACCTGTTGAACAAGAAGGCCGACGTGGTGCGCATCTACCTGCCGCCCGACGCCAATACTTTGCTGTCGGTGGCGGATCACTGCCTGCGCAGCCGCCATTACATCAACCTGATCGTGGCCGGCAAGCAGCCCGCCCCGCAATGGCTCACGATGGATGAAGCGATCGCGCATTGCACTACGGGACTTGGAGTGTGGCCGTGGGCGTCGAACGACGAAGGCAACCCGGAAGCGGTGATGGCTTGCTGCGGCGACGTACCGACGATGGAGGCTCTTGCCGCAGTGACCATTCTTCGCGAGCGCATCCCCGACCTGCGACTTCGCGTGGTAAACGTCGTTGATGTGATGGCGCTGCAGCCGCAGTCGGAGCATCCGCATGGGTTGCCGGACGAGGACTACGACCGCATCTTTCCGCCCGGCGTGCCCACGATCTTTGCGTTTCACGGCTATCCCTGGCTCGTCCACCGGCTCACCTACCGGCGGCACAATCACGACAATCTGCACGTGCGCGGATACAAGGAAGAAGGCACTACCACGACTCCCTTCGACATGTGCGTGCTTAACAACATCGACCGCTTCCAGCTCGCGCTGGACGCAATCCGCCGCGTGCCTCGGCTTGCGCCGAAGGTCGGCGCAGCGCAGCAGTGGTACTCCGAGCAGATTCAGCGGCACAAGCTCTACGTCAGTGAAAACGGCGACGATTTGCCGGAGGTTAAGGATTGGAGATGGCGGGGTTAGCAGGGTTAGCAAAGACCTCCGCCCGGCTCGATGTCTCTTCCTAACTCCGCTAACCACGCTAACACCCTAGCTCTGCTATTTCTACGAAAGGTCCACTTTTCATGTCTTTATTGCCCGTTTTGGTTCTTAACAGCGGTTCTTCATCTATCAAGTTTTCAGCGTACGAAGCCGGCAACGGCGAACGGGCCAGGCTCTTCGAGGGCGCGGTCGACGGCATCGGCACAGACCTAGGCAAGTTTTGGATTAAAGACGCTGGCGGCAAGAAACTGGTGGATCAAACACCGTCGGTGCCCAGCCGCTCGGTGGCGTTCAAGCTCGTTGCCGATGCCCTGCATTCCGGCGACTTCCCTGCCCCGGCGGCGATCGGCCATCGCACGGTGTGCGGAGGGCCAACCGTCCGTGAGAATCAGCTTATTACGCCGCAGTTGATCGACGAAATCGAGAGCTATGCGGATTTGGCGCCGCTGCACACGCCTATAGGCGTCTACATCATGCGCGAGGCACTGCGCCTCTTTCCCGGCACGCCGAACTTCGCTATCCTCGACACCTACTTTCACCGCACACTTCCCGATGTGGCTACGCACATGCCCATTCCGGCCGAGTACGTGGCCATGGGCGTACGCCGTTATGGGTATCACGGTATTTCCTACGAGTCGATCATCTACCAGTTGCAGCCCAGCGTGCCGGAGAAGCTCATCGTCGCGCACCTCGGCAACGGCGCGTCGATCTCGGCTATCCTGCAGGGCCAGTGTCTTGACACCTCCATGGCTCTCACTCCCACCAGCGGCATTATCAGCGGCTCGCGCACCGGCGATATCGATCCCGGCATTCTCATCTTCATCCTCAAGCAGATTGCCAAAACCACGCCCCGCGCCGCCGAGGCCGCAGAGCAGCTTGAAACCGTCGTCAGCAAGAAGTCGGGCTTGCTTGGCGTGAGCGAGCTCTCGAACGATATGCGCGATTTGCGCGAAGCAATTGAGGCCGGCAACGCCAAGGCGCGCCTCGCCGTGGACAAGTTCTGCTGGACCATCGCGCGCTGGATCGGCAGCTACGTGGCGGAGCTAAACGGGCTCGACATGCTGGTCTTTACGGGAGGGATTGGCGAGAACGACATCGCCTCGCGCGCCGAGATCTGCGCCGGACTGGGCGCACTGGGCATCGTGCTCGACGCCGGGCGCAACAATGTGCGCGGCGCGGCCACGATCTCCGCGGAAAATTCGCCGGTGACGGTGCGCGTGATTCCGCCGCTCGAAGACCTGATCATCGTGAACCACGTTGTGCGACTGCTGGGAGCGTGAAAACGACAGGCTTCGCGCCGCTTCTTGCGCCGCTCTGCCGGGATCGCTAGTTGTCCTTTCGCGCTGATGGCCGCCATGTGCGCTATGCGTCGCACCTCAAGATGAGACATTGTTTAGGCCGGATCCGAACCTAAATCGAAATTACGACGGAAATTCAACGGCGTTCGCCGGCCCCCGGTCTGGCCTGTTATGGTCAGGAAGGAAGTTTCGCTTCGCAATCTTTCATCACAATGGATCCCCCATAGGAAAACCGCATCGGTATGTGGAAGCGCTGGCGAATCCGGATCCTTCTCTTTCTGGCCGTCCTCGGCCCCGGATTCATCACCGCCAATGTCGACAACGACTCGGGCGGCATCTTTACCTACTCGCAGGCCGGCGCCCAGTACGGTTACACCTTGCTGTGGACTATGATTCCCATTACCATCGCCCTCATCGTGGTGCAGGAGATGTGCAGCCGCATGGGGGTGGTCACGGGCAAGGGCTTGAGCGACCTGATCCGCGAGGAGTTCGGCCTGCGCATCACCTTCATCCTCATGGTGCTGCTCGTGGTGGTCAATTACACTAACGTGGTCACCGAGTTCATTGGCATCGCCGGCTCATTGCACCTGTTCCATGTCTCGGCGTTCATCTCCGTTCCCATTTCCGCCTTGCTGGTGTGGGCGCTAGTATTGCGCGGCGACTATAAGAGCACCGAGAAGATCTTCCTGATCGCCTCGCTGGTTTACGTTGCCTACATCTTTGCCGGGTTCCTCGCGCAGCCCGACTGGCACGAGTCGCTGTTGGCCACGGTTACGCTGCCCGTCAAAACAGTGTGGAACGAAAAATACATCTACATGGCGATTGGCGTGGTGGGCACAACCATCGCCCCCTGGATGCAGTTCTACCTCCAATCGTCGATCGTAGAGAAGGGAATTCCGGTAAAGGACTATTCGGCCTCGCGCCTCGATGTGATCGTGGGCTGCTTCTTCACAGACCTTATCGCCTGGTTCATCGTGGTGGCTTGCGCGGCTACACTCTTCGTACACGGCATGGGAGCTATTCAAGTGGCCGCCGACGCAGCCGAAGCCATGCGCCCCCTGGCCGGCGACTACGCCTTCATTCTCTTTGCCTTCGGGCTCTTCAACGCATCGCTCTTTGCGGCGTCGATCCTTCCCCTCTCCACGGCTTACACCGTGTGCGAAGGCCTGGGGGTCGAATCGGGCGTCGACAAGAGTTTCCGCGAGGCGCCGTTCTTCTACTGGCTCTATTCGCTGCTCATCGCCTGTGGCGCGCTCACAGTGCTGGTGCTGCCCGACTCGCAGCTCGTCAACGTGGCCATCCTGTCGCAGGTGCTCAACGGCGTGTTGCTGCCGGTGATCGTCATTCTCATGCTGCTGCTCATCAACCGCACCGACCTGATGGGTGAATACAAGAACTCGCGCTTGTGGAATTGGATCGCATGGGCAACCAGCATCATCGTCATTGCGCTGACAGGCGCCATGCTGTGGGGTATGATTCCCAGACATTGATTGGAGAGGAGTTGGCGCCGGGCAACCGCTAAGCGGTGCGAGCGCCAAGCAGATGCGCCTCGGGCCGTTGCTGCACAATAAGCCCTCCGGCGCCCGCGCGTAGATAAGCAGGCGCCAGTGTAGGCAGCAAGAGAGACCTGCGCTTTCGTTAGGCGATAGCCGCGGGTGCTGCCGCCTTGGGGTTCGGGCCATACTGATTGTCGCCAGGCTGACCTTCCATGCACATGAAAACCAGCAGAACAATCCCACCGACAAACGGTACCAACGCAATCAGAATCCACCAGCCGCTCTTGCCGATGTCGTGCAGGCGGCGCACAGATACGGCAAGGCATGGGATCAGCACGGCAAGGTCGTAAATGAGAACGAGCCCCATCAGCACCATGCCCACGCTGTTTTGGTTCGCCATCAGCGCCATACCCGCGATGTACGGAATGCACACGAAAACGATGTTGAAGAGCGTGAACATCCAATATTCCTTGCGCCGCGAACGGCCGTTGAACTCGGCATAGCGTTTCAATGCCATCAAATACCAACTCATGATTGTTCTCCCATCCCGGCCTCGTCCCCGGTTCTAACCGAGAGCCCAAGGCGAATAGCAGGCAGTTTTGGATTCGGTTTTTAGGCCGCGCCAAGGATACACGAAATTCTCAACGGGCGGCGCGGTTTTTTTGGGGAATTCATTCCCTCAATCTACCCAAGCCGTGGAAAACGACGCCGGAATACTCAGCCCGGACCTGCGCCCGCGCAACCGTAATGGTATGATCCCTACAATTCCGTGAAATCGCAGGAGGGTGCGATGAGCAGGTTGCTTCTCACCTCAGGTATTGCGGCGTGGCATCTCCGCAAATGCAGGATTGTTCTTCCAACCGTGCTGATGCTGGGAACAACGGCAGCTACGGCGCAACTGGGCGGCACGCTCGGGCAGCCTCTCAACAACCCTCAGAAGGGCCCCCAGGATAGCCTCGCCGGCCAATGGCGCGGAGTCTACCAGGGAATTACGATCACCATCGTGATCGAGCCGACCGGGCAATACATCGAAACGGCCCAATCGGCCGCAGCTATGACGCAGGAATCCGGGCCCTACAAGCTGGTCGCGCCCAATACGATCATCTTTTCGGTCACCAACTGGGAGCCGAAGACCATGCCGGTCTATCATCCCACAGGCACCGTGGGAGGCTATTACACGCAAGAGCCGATGGCGAAGCCTCCCGGCGCGACAGATACATACGTCTTCAAAGGCGCAAACACGGTCGTGCTCACCGATCAGGTGATGCATGGGTCGATCACGATGAATCGCGTGCCATAGCTGGCAACCCGACTCGGACTTGGGCGCCTGGCGCCTTGTATCGCAGGAGCCGCTTGGTGTGCTTTCCTGTAACGCCTGTCAACGAGCCACCGTCGAAGCCGATGACTACAATCTGGCGTGCATCTTGCGATAGCGGCGCCGCAGCAGATACACAGGCAAGCCAAGAATCGCGATCCAGATCAAAATCGTGAGCCCGTAGGCGACCAGAAACAGGAAAATCCCGACAATCGTTCCGGCTGCATTGCGGTATCCGGCCACAAACGCATTGCGCGCACGCAGAGCAAGCGGCGTAGAACCGGAGACGGAGCTAAGCTCCTGTGTGACCGAGAGATCGATGCTGACGAAGTCGACGCGGTGCACCAGGTTCGCCTGCTCGGCTTCCATGCTCTCGATGTCGCCGCGCACGCGGGCAATTTCCTCTTCTACCTGAAGGACATCATTCACGGTCCCCGTGCGCTGCTTGAGAATAGCCCGGAAACGCTCCTCGGTATCGCGGGCGGTTTTAAGGCGCTGGTCGAGATCGGCATGTTGCTGCGTCACGTCTTCGCCGGATTCCGATTCGTTTGCCACCTGGCCGAGACCACGGAGATCCCCTATCGCGGCGGCAAGGTTCGCAGCCGGGATGCGCAGTGAGGCCCTGAGGCTGGGCGCGTCATCCGATGGCGTGTAGACCGTCATCTCTGCCGCGTAGCCGTGATTTCGGACGAGGATTGCATCGAGCGACGAGCGGACGGCAGGGATGTCTTTCGCGACGATGAGGTAGCCGACCGAACGCGCGATGAGGGGAGCGCTCAAAGCCGTGCCGGATCTCGCATCCGAAGGGGGCGGTGACGCGGGAATTTTTGACGGCGCCGACAGTTCGCCCATCGTCTCCTCGCGCGAAGCTCTTGCTGGTTGCTGATACCTGTTCTCCGCGTATATGCCTCGTTGCGCGCCGCCCGGTCGGCCGGTATCAAGATAGGTAAGTAAGGTTGCCTTTGGAAGCGCCGCCTGGCTCTTCTCAGACGCTGTATTCGATACTGAATAGTGAGCTACAAAAACACCAATCGCCACGATCAGCAGCATCGTAGCCACGGCGCCCACGCCAGCAATCGCCCACGATCTCCAGCGCGGCCTGCGCGTGCTCCCGGAACGAGCCGCTTTGCGAAGCCTGCCGCGCCCGGAATCCGCACTTTGCAGTTCTTCTTCAACGGCCTCATCGATGCGTTTCGGAACCGGCGGCGCGTTCCACTTACCAAGCGATTGCGAGTTTTCGCGGAATTGGCGCACGTTGTCCGCGCATTCCTGGCACTCGGCCAGGTGGGATTCGACAGCTCGCGACTCTTCTGCCGAAAGCTCGCCGTCGCAGAACGCCATCAGTTCCTCAGCGGTGAACGGGTGTGTCGTAGCGTGGATCATATGCCCTCCTCTGGCCTCTTAGTCTCGCGGCCGCGCGACGAAAGCAGCTCCCGCAAGGCCATGCGGGCGCGAAAAAGGCGCGAGCGGACGGCGTTGACGGGAAGGTTCAGCAATTCGGCAATCTCGGCGTAGCTCAATTGCTCGAATTCGCGCAGCAGCAAGATTTCGCGGTCCATGGCTTCGAGGTTTGCCAACGCCTCGCGCATCAAAAGCTGCGTTACCAGGCCGGATTCCGCTACAGGGTCGGCATGTTCCGGAGGCGCACCCAGGAATGTCGCCCGGAACGCGGCCTTGCGCCGAAAAGCGCGCAGAATCTTGAGCGCAATGGCATACAAATAGGTTCGGAACCGCGCGCTCGGCTCATAGCGCGGAGCAGCCCGAATCACGGCAACAAATGCTTCCTGGGTCAGCTCCTCGGCCTGCGCGCGGTCGGTCACTCGCCGCCAAAAGAATCCGAAGAGCGGCTGCTTGTAGCGCGCGAACAACTCGCCAAAAGCATCGGTTGAGCCGCGCGAAAAGGCACGCATGAGCTGCTCATCGCTGCTCTCCTCTGCGTAGCCGACATCGCCGAAGTCGATTCTCGAACGGTCCATTTTGTCTGGCTTTGCCGCCATCGAGTGTAGACCTAAGCCCGGCAATACGTCGTCCATAATGTCGCCTGCGCCTTTCATATACGTTCATTTCGCAGAACGGTGAAAAATTCCCGGCTTGCCGGATTTATTTTTGGTTCTTTGCTCAGAGGAAGTGAAATGGCTGTGCAATCGCCTACAGCAGTTTCCCTGCCGCCAGATCCTTGATCAGTCCGCGGTCTGCGGCCAGGAACTCGTAGCCGGGGAGGTCTTTTAACTTAACCCAGCGCACCTGCTGGTAGATCTTGTTGCTGATCTCGCCGGCAAACTTGCGCACCGCGAAGAACTGCAGGTCCACGGCGCCTCCGCGGCGGTAGTGGTGGCGGATGCGCGTAATTGCGGGACCCACCTCGGCGTGGATTCCCAGTTCTTCAGACAACTCGCGAGCCAATGCCTGCTGCGGGCTCTCGCCAGGCTCGATTTTGCCGCCGGGAAACTCCCACAACGAGCCCATCGGCTGATCCGCCCGGCGCTGGCCGATCAGCACTTCTCCTCCGTCGCGTACGATAAGTGCAGCCGCCACAAGGCGGAGAGCGGAGCCTGCAGGCCGGCCACCGGACTTGGCTTGGACTTCATCCACACGTTTAGTGTAAACGCTGTAAAACAAATGCGATCCGCAGCCGGAATCCCCCAGGGGCCAGTTCGAAAATGCCCTTGCATCCGGCAAAAGAGTTTGAGAGGATGCCTACTATGTCAGGCGGCTTCGTATCGAAGGCCATTCTCACGGCCGTGTGCCTGTTGCAAGGCGGATACATGCTCTTCGACGGCGTGCACCGCCTGCTTACGGGAAGCTACTTTGGCGGGCGGCTCGGGCCGTGGGCGGCTTTAGTCTCGGCCGCGGGGCTGCATCCTGGCGCTATGGCGCCCGTGCTTGTTGTTCTGGGCGTTTTGTGGCTCGTAGGAGGCGTGGCGTTACTGCTCCGCGCGCGGTGGGCCGTGATATTGCTGATTATTGTGAGCGCGGTCTCGCTTGCCTACCCGATCTTCGGCACGACGCTGTCGGCGATTGCGTTGGCGGTTGTGCTGGCGAGCCGGAAGCGGACGGCGTGAATGGAACCCCGGATCCGATTCAGTTGGTCAACTAGCACTGGCCGGCCGATTCGCCATTGACTGCCGCATCGATGTCTTCGGCGGCCTTGGGCCGATAGTAACCCCAGCCGTTCTTCGTCGCCGCTTCCAGCAGCGCGGGCGAGGGATTGATCGGGAATGGACAACGCGCCATTTCCAGCATCGCCAGGTCGTGAATCGAGTTGCCGAAGACGGCATCGGGACGAGGAAGGCCAGCCCGGCGAAGCGCGGTGGCCTTGGCTTCATCGGTAGGCACGTCGATAATGTCGTTAGTGATGATACCGTCCTTGACGCGCACCTCTGCCGCCAGAATGCGCTGCTCGGGAATGCCAAAATCGCGCAATCCCTCTGCAATTACCCAGCGATTCGTGGAGCTGACTGCCCAGAGTTCGATTCCGGCCCTCTGCATCCTAACCACGAGCGCGAGCAGTTCCTCAAAAATGCGCTCGCGCACGAACTCGTCCACATATTTGGCGGCAGCCGCGCGCAACTCCGCATCGCGCAAGCCGGTGTAGATCTGCATCATCTCGCCGCACATCGCCACTTCGCTGACGTTGCCGGCCCTATAAGCGCGATAGCGCGTATCGATCCAGTCGTTGGTGGAGCGCGACACCAGCCCTTGTTCCAGTGTCCAGGCCATGAATCCATAACCCGCGTCGCCGCTCCAGAGCGTCCCATCGCAATCGAACACCGCGACCTTGGGCTCGCATGCAAAAATCAGGCGCTCTAATTCCTGAGCTGTCCATTTGTGAATTTCTATTTGTGCTGGGGTCAATCGCTCCTCGATCCTGCCTAAAATTCGTCCAATTCTATTTTCAACGAAATCGCTGGTATTTGCACGCGCAAGAGCGGGCGCCCGTGTGAATACGGCATCAATTCAGCTTGCGATTGTTCCCTGCTTTGCTCCGCATACAGGCGGGCCTATTCGTTCGTCTGAGGCGTCTCCATGACTTTTTCTACACGGATTTTCGCGATGCGCCGCGCGTCCATCTCCACCACCGTCAGCCGCCGGTCCTCATAGGCTACCGATTCACCAGGCTCAGGAATGTGGCCGAGCTGCGCCAGCATGAAGCCTGCCAGGGTTTCCACGCCGCCATCGCGGGGCAGGCTCCAGTGCATTTGCGTTTCGAGATCGCGGAGATTCACGTTTCCGTCCATGAGCACGGCTCTGCCGGCGCGGTCCAGAACCGGATGCGAGGGGGTATCGAACTGATCCTCAAGCTCGCCTACCAACTGCTCGGTAGCGTCTTCCACCGTCACCAGTCCCACGGTCGAGCCGTACTCGTCGACCACAATGGCAAGATGCCGGCGGTTCTGGTTGAAGCCGCGCAGCAGCTCGAGTACAGATTTGCTTTCAGGCACGACCAGAACCTCGTGCATGATCTGGGTGAGACGAATTTCGGCTGGCGGCCTGGGTGAAGATGCAGACACGCGTTGGAAAAACAACCGCGCCAAGTCGCGCGCATACACTGTGCCCACAATATGCTCGGAGCCGCTAGCTTCGTCATAGACAGGAATGCGCGAGTGGTTGCGATCAAAGACTCGCGCGCACGCCTCCTCCAGCAGCAGATTCGAGGGCAGAGAAAATATCTTCTGCCGCGGGGTCATAATTTCGCGCACGGGAACGTCGCTGAGTTCCAGCGAGCGGTGCACCAACGTCTCCTGGAACTCGGGAAGCAGGCCGAGCCGCCGTGCCGCTGTTGCAATGAGCTTGAGCTCTTCGGCGGAGTGGATGGATGCGGCTCGCTCGGTCTTGGGGATGTCGAAAGAGCGCAGCACCGCCGATGCCGAACGGCTTAGGAGGCGCACTGCGGGACGGGCCACGGCCATGAATACAAGCATGGGCGGCGCCACGGCCACGGCCAGTGCTTCTGCGCGGCGCAGCGCCAGCGCCTTCGGTACAAGTTCGCCGGCCACAACGTGAAAATACGTGATGAGGCAAAAGCCGAGCGCCAGCGCGGCCACGTTGACGTAGACCTGCGCATGCGGCAGGAGGCCGAGCCACCCGCTCAAGATCTGCGCGGCCAGCGGCTCGCCCAACCAGCCGAGGGCCAGCGAGCAGAGCGTTACGCCGAGCTGCACGGCGGTAAGAAGATCGCCGAGATTGCGCTGCAGCCGCCGCACCGCGCGCGCTCCCGGAACCCGCGCCTCAAGCAGCTGCTCAACGCGGGTTTCGCGGATGGAGACGAGCGCAAACTCGGCCGCCACAAAGTAAGCGTTGGCCAGAATAAGCATGGCCACGGCGACGGGCTTGAAAAGCAGAAGGCCGTGCATCTGGGTGTGAGGATAGCACTGGTAGGGAGTATGGACTAAGGGACTTAGGGACGAGGGAACAGGTAGCAGGCGAAACTGGCCGGGAAACGGCGAGAGTTTTGCGGAACCGAACGGCGCAAACAAGCGTATCTTGGTGTCGAGTGAGGTTTGCAATGAAACACCTGTTTTTATCGACGGCGTTTTTGGCTGCATTGGCGGCACTTGCAGCCGGTCCGGCAGGGGCCGCAGAGGCAACCTTCGAGCGCGACCTTGCGGTGAGCGGCAGAGTTGACCTAACGGTGGCAACTGGAGCGGGCTACATTCATCTGACCAGCGGACCAGCGGGCCGTGTGCACGTCTTCGGACGCGTGAAGTCAGGCTGGGGCGCGAGCGACGCCAACGTGCACGAGATCGCGGACCACCCGCCGATCGAACAGACGGGCAACATTGTGCGCATTGGAACCGAGCATGAGAATTTCCACAATATCAGCATCGATTATGAGATTCAGGCTCCGCCGGACACGTTTTTGAACGCCGACACCGGTGCGGGCAGTCTGATTGACGACGGCGTGGGCACCAACGCAAAACTCAACACGGGATCGGGCTCCATTCACGCCACGGGATTGCAGGGCGGCTTCACGGCGAGCACCGGCTCGGGCAGCATCTACGCCGAGCAAATCGGTACGGGGGACGTGAAAGCGGATACGGGCTCAGGGTCGATCGAGCTCAGAAATCTGCATGGCGGGCTGCACGCCGATACCGGCTCGGGCGGCATCAAGGTAGCAGGGGTGCCCTCCGCGCCATGGAAACTCGATACCGGCGCTGGAAGCGTTGAGCTCTGGACCGGCACGGCGGCGTTCACGCTCGACGCCGACACAGGCATGGGCAGCATTCACTGCGATCGCGAAATCGCGATCCAGGGAACGAAGGAGCACGACCATCTGTCTGGCACGATCGGCGGCGGCGGGCCGAAGGTGCACATCGACACTGGGATAGGAAGCATCAGCATTCACTAGAACCGGTCTCATAGATCGACGTTTTCAACCCGCTGCTTCGTGGGCTCCGCATGGTTGCCAGGTCCCATACTTGCGCGGCGCGATAAATTTCCATTGATGAGACCGGTTGCAGACCGAGCACGGTGTGCGATGCCATTACACTTGAGATGTGATCCGTGTTTTTCACCCGATCCCAGTGGAGCGATTGAAATTGCTCGTCTTCGATCTGGACGGCACGCTGATCGACTCGGCGCAGGACCTTTGCAACAGCGTGAATGCGGCGCTCGGAGAATTTGGCATGGGCCCGCTTCCCGATCCGGCTATTGCCGGCTTTGTGGGCAACGGTGCGCCCTTGCTCATGCGACGCTCCCTGGCGATGGCCACGCTCTCCTCGATCGATCGGGTCAATGAAGACCTCTTGAACAGGGCCTACGCGTTCTTTTTGCAGTACTATCGCGAGCACAAACTGGATTTCACCTACGCCTACGATGGCGTGCTCGACGCGCTCAAGGCATTGCATCAGTTACACGACGCGCCCGGAAGCGCAGCGAGAACTATGGCGGTGCTCACCAACAAGCCGGTGCGCCCGGCGCGCGGCATCTGCGAAGGGCTCGGTCTGGCCGATTACTTTCTTCATATCTATGGCGGCGACAGCTTCCCCGTGAAGAAGCCCGATCCGCTGGGCCTGCGCACGCTGATGGAAGAGACCGGCGCGCGTCCTGAGGAAACGGTGATGATCGGCGACAGCAAGGTGGATGTCGAGACCGCGCGCAACGCAGGAACCTGGTCGCTGGGATGCACCTTCGGCTTCGGTCCCCAAAGCCTCGCTGAGAATCCTCCTGACGTTCTGGTCGACTCGGCCTCAGAATGGACGCAGGCGCTGATACCCGCCGCGATAGTCTGATTGCATGAGCGAATTTGGCGCGCGCCCGCTGCGCATCGTGCTTCCCGGCGGCAGCGGCCAGGTGGGCCGAATGCTGGCGCGGTTTTTTCAGGAGCGCGGGCACCACGTAACCGTGCTCACGCGCGGTCCCTACACTGCTCCCTGGCTCACGGTGCATTGGGACGGCCGAAGCCTCGGCCCGTGGGTGGAAGCGCTGGAGGGCGCCGACGTCTGCATTCATCTCTCCGGCCGCAGCGTCAACTGCCGCGCCACGGCGCGCAACCGCCGCGAGCTGTACGACTCGCGCATCGGTCCCACGCGCCTGCTCCATCAAGCTTTCGCGTGTCTCGTCAATCCGCCTCGGCTTTGGATGAACGCTTCGACAGCGACAATCTACCGGCACTCGCTCGACAAACCGATGGACGAGGCGACCGGCGAAATCGGCGGCAACGAGATGATCAGTCCGCGCCGGCGCGCGCCGGAGAAGTGGAATTGGACCGTCCAGCTCGTCAAGGATTGGGAGTCTGCATTCTTTTCGACCGCAACGCCGCGCACGCGCAAGATCGCCCTGCGCACCTCGCTCGTCTTCAGCCTCGCGCCCGGCAGCGTCTTCGCGGTGCTCTCGCATCTGGTCCGCGCCGGGCTCGGCGGCAAGCAAGGCAACGGCCGCCAATTTGTGTCGTGGATTCATGAGACCGATTTTGCCCGGGCAATCGAGTTCTTGATCGAGCGTGAAGAGGTCGACGGCCCCGTGAATCTCTGTGCGCCCCATCCGCTGCCCAATCGCGAGTTCATGGCTGCATTGCGCGAGGCGTGGGGCGTGCCCAACGGATTGCCCGCGCCCGCCGCGCTTCTCGCCGTTGGAATGTTTTTTCTGCGCACGGAGCCCGAGCTGGTTCTCAAAAGCCGCTATGTGGTTCCGGGATGGCTCTTGCAGGCTGGATTCCAGTTTGAGTTTCCCACGTGGCCTGAAGCGGCGGCGGATCTGGTGCGCCAATGGCGCCGGCGCAGCGAACTCTGATCTCTGTTCTCTGATCCTTGACACCTGTTACTGCGGCGTCACGTCCGTCACCGGCAGGTCCCAATGCGCGAGCAGGATTTCAAAGCGGCGTTGCTCTTCTCGTTTGTACGTATCCTGGTCGGGCCACAGTTCCTTGATGAATGCCTCTTCGTCTGGGTTGGCGCTGGTGGCCATGGCTGAGTTTTTGTAGACGATGGTCACGCGATAGTCCCAGCGGCCGTCCTCGGTGGTGTGGTAGGCCGGCGACTCGATCTTGAGCGAGAGAATTCGTCCCGCCGATTGGATCTTTTTGAGCAGGGGCCAGTGGTTTTTCAAGAACAGGTTGAGGAACTCCTGTTGATGGCCCCACTGGCACTTGTAGTAGTACTCGATGGTGTAGGGCTGTCCGGCGGCGGTTTGCGTGGGCGCGCCCTGCGCCACGAGCGGACGGGAAAAGCCGGCGGCAAGAGTGAGAGCGACGAGCGAAAAGAGAATTCTGCGCGGCGAAACAGGCATAACGGCCTCCATACAACTGAGAGGCTCCAGAATACTATGGAAGGGAGCGGCGCCCATGAACCGGAGCTAAACAGGGCGCAGTAAATCGGGTTTTGCCGCCGGATCTGGTATCGATCCGCTGACTCGCTGACCTGTTGATTCGCCGCCTTGCTTCATTGTTATCATAAAATCAGGGTCGCAGCTGCTTCGCTCGCGCGGACCTTCGGTTCATCTTTATCCCCATGACTGCTTCCTCCCAGGCCGCTGCTCCGGTTAATTTCGCCGCGTCCTCCGTGCCGGGCGGTGCACACGCACATGGCTTGCATCCGCCGCGGCCCGGCGCAACAGCGACCCTTATCCACGACCTGCGCGAACTTTTCAAAGTCAAGGTCGTCGGTCTGGTGCTGGTCACCGGATGGGGCGGATTTTATCTGGGCTCGATGCAGTCCGGCATCTCCACGCTGCAACGCGGCCTGCTCGACGTGCTGCTCGGCATCGGCATGGTTTCGGCCGGCGCGGGCGCGCTCAACCAAGCCCTCGAACGCACCACCGACGCGCGCATGACCCGCACGGCCAACCGGCCGCTGGCCTCAGGCCGCTTTCCGCTCCCCGTGGGAATCATCGCCGGTCTCGGCGCCATCGTTCTCGGCGCGGCCTGGCTCGCTTTGCGCACTAATTTGCTCACTGTTGCGTTGGCGCTGCTTACGGCCTTCACCTACGTCGCTATCTACACGCCGCTCAAACGCGTTACCACTCTCGCCACGTTCATCGGCGCGTTTCCCGGCGCCATGGGCCCGCTGCTCGGTTGGACGGCGGCCCGCGGCCGCATCGAGTGGCCTGCTGTGGCTCTTTTCGCCATTCTCTTTGTCTGGCAGTTTCCGCACTTCATGTCCATTGCCTGGCTCTATCGCGACGACTACGCGTGCGCCGGCATCCGCATGTTGCCTGTGGTCCAGCCCGACGGCTGGTCCACGGTTGTCGAAGCTGTCTTCTACGCGGTGCTGATGATTCCCGTGAGCCTCGCGCCGTGGCGCCTTGGCGTAACCAGCGCGGTCTATGCGATTCCGGCCACCGTGCTGGGTGTCGTTTATCTCGCGTACACGCTCCGCTTCGCGCGCATTCTCCGCGCCAAGACTGAAGACGAGAGCCGTATGCTGGCCCGCGATCTGCTCAAGGTGAGCGTGCTCTATTTGCCGCTGCTCTTCACCACGCTCATGCTGTGCGCGAGGGCGAAAGGGTAGGACACCAGCACCGAATCCACGAAATGCGCTAGCCGTCCATCGCGAGTCTTTCCAGGCCTTGTATGGCGGCTGCGGGAGTACCATGTTGGCTGGGAGAAGATCGTGCTCGACATTCACTTGCCTCACGGAAAGCTGCAAGGCGTCAAGGAATTCTTCTTACATCTCTTCACCATTACCATCGGTTTGCTCATTGCTCTGAGCCTGGAGGGCTGGGTGGAGTATCTGCACCATCATCATCTGGCCCGCGAGGCGGAGGACAGCTTGCGCGCCGAGATCGCCAATAACGCGCACGAAGTGGTCCGGCAACGCCAGATGATCAAGGATGACCAGAAGAAACTGGAAACCGACCTGAAGGTCCTGGAGGAGTTGCGGGCACACCCTCGCGCCAAAACTGGCCACATGGATTTAACGATCGTTATGGGAAGCTTTGACGATATGGCCTGGAAGAATGCCCAGAACACCGGCGCCCTTACCTTTATGCAATACAAAGATGCCCAGAACTTCTCGGACATCTATCTTGTGCAGGACTTGTACTTCAAGACAGCATTCAATTCTATCGACGATCTCGGCAACGCAGCTTCACTCTTCGTCTCCCGTCCCGACAATTGGGTTCCAACTCCCGCGCAGATTGATTTGGAGACCGATCGCATCGGCAAGGTACAGTTTGACCTCGTCATGTTAAGTGAAGTGGCTGACCAACTGGACAGGACTTACCAAGAATTCAAGTCCGAGCACAAGTAGAGTTAACGCCGATTGCTGGTTTGAAGGAGCTTGGCTTACTTATCCCTGCTTCAGGAGTCCGGCAAGCGCTGACCTCTAGAGGTTACCTACATGAGGAAGTCATGACGACCCTCGCACCCCGCCCCGGCACGGCCCCGGCCATCGCGGCGATCCTTGCCATCAGCGCCGCGGCTTCGCTGTTTCTTTTCTGGCTTATCTATATTCATCCCGCGGCGGCCAGGAGCGCTCAATATGCCTTCCTGCCGACGATGAACGCAGTCTTCAACGGGCTCGCCGCGATCACGCTCCTCATCGGCTACACATTCATCCGCGCGCGGCAAATCCGGCGGCATCGCGCCGCGATGGTCACGGCTTTTATCTTTTCGGCGCTGTTTCTTGTGGGCTACATTCTGCATCACGCACTGCACGGCGACGTGCGTTACCCGCTTCACGCCGCCTACCGCACGTTTTATCTCTGTTTGCTGGCGAGTCACATCCTTCTTGCTGTCGTGGCTCTGCCGCTGGTTCTGATCACTTTCTTCTTCTCGCTCTCGGGACGCATCCCGCAGCACCGCAGGATCGCGCGCTGGACCTTCCCGCTGTGGCTCTACGTCTCCGTCACCGGCGTCATCACATATGTCATGTTGCGGCTGGCGCAAGGATAGAGCGGACTATGCCGGTAGGCCTACACAATAAAGCGGCGAAGCGCCTGACTCCATCTGAAGACGGTACCCGCGAGCTTCTGCAATGGGGCGGTTCCATGGTTGGCACAGGATCGCTTGCAGTGTTCCTGCTTGTGACCGTGCTCGGCGGCTACTCGCGCAACGGCGCCAGCACCAATGCCGGCTGGTTCGCGCTTATCGTCGCCCTCATGTGCCTTCCGTTCGGGGGACTGCTGCTCGCTCTCGGGGTGGCCAAGTGGATGCGGAACTACAGGGAGCTAGGTCGCAAGGGAGCAAGCCACTCCGGCAGGGAGCACGAAGAACGCTGACTCCCGACTTGCCGGCTAACTCGCTGACGAGTCCTCGTCCACACTGGTCGTGTCGTCCGTCGCGGTAGCGTCTTCTACAGGAGCATCTTCCGTCGGCGTGTTCTCCTCTGGGCCCAAGGCGTCTCCGTATTCGCCTGCTTCTCCGTAGGAATCGGCATTTTCTTGCTCGTTTTGCGCCGCGTCGCCGTATACCTCGGCGGCATTAGAGTCGCCCGAAGCTGCGTAACTCTCGGCCGACTGTGCGTCCTCGTCGGCGGTTTGCTGGTCCCAATTGGCCCAGCTCTCGTTCTGCATTGCGCTCCAGGTCTCGTCTGTATTGTCGGGGCCGCCTTCGCCGGCCACGGTCTCGGAGTCCTGGTACGCCTGCGTGGCATCGTTTTGCGCAGACAAGTAATCGCCCGAGGCCGCAGCCTGGCTTTCCAACTGCTCGTCCTGTTGCAGCGTTTGCTCGTCCGACTGCACTTGTGAGTTGTCCGCCGGATCAGCCGGGTCTGCCGTTGCACCGGGATCGACGCTGCCGGTCATTGTGTCGTCCGGCTCACCCGTCACGGCGCCCTCGCCTGTATCCCCTGAAGCTCCGCCGGCAATCCCTTCCGCCGATGGGTCCATCGCATCGGAAACGATCCATCCCTCGTCGCCATCGGGAGAACCGCCGCCCGCCCAAGTTCCATCCGTGGTGCTCACCGGCTCTTGCACTGCCACGGGCGCTGCGCCCTGCTCCGTGGAATCGGCCGGGGCCGCCGTCGCCGTCCCAGTAACGCCGGCATCGGGATCGACGGCCGCTTCCTCGACCGCCACTTCTTCCACGGCTCCCGCCGCGGTTCCGGTTGCGTCCGGCGAATCACCGATGCCTAGCTGTTTAGTCCCACGGTGTGATGGAGCGGGTTGATGGAGAATCGGAGTGGGCTTTTCTGCCATTGTTGGCAGATGAACTGATAGG
>Ga0335078_10000418_pt1 | contig 66321 bp, 69 predicted proteins | sample Lox_Sample_32_FD_206711 | JGI IMG/M metagenome (GOLD analysis project Ga0335078, IMG submission 206711) | Soil microbial communities from Loxahatchee National Wildlife Refuge, Florida, United States - Lox_Sample_3.2 | ecosystem: Environmental > Terrestrial > Soil > Wetlands | place: USA...
GATCTGCGCTCGCATCATCTCAAGCCCGTCGACATGCCGTGGCAGAAGACGCGCTTTCCCGGCTGCGAGATGAAGCCGCTGATGGTCGACGCCAAGACGGGGCTTGCAACCTTGCTGATCCGCATGACGCCGGGCGCGGAGCTGCCCGACCACGAGCACGTGCTGATCGAGCAGACTTACGTGCTCGAGGGCTCGCTGGTGGACAAGGAAGGCCCCGACGCCGGCACCGAGGTGAAAGCCGGCGAATTCGTCTGGCGTCCCGCCGGCAGCCGGCATACCGCCTGGGCGCCGCAGGGCGGCACCTTCATCGCCATCTTCCAGATCCCCAACAAGTTCTTCGAAAAGGACGGCCGCGTGCTCGATCCGGCCGGCAAGGACTGGGATCAGGCCTGGGGCGGCTTATTAGCGGACTAGTTTGACGCAGCCGTCGCGTGGCCCTTGTCCCCGCGTGCGGCGCGGGTGACGAGGTTTGTTACGCGGACGTGGCGAAATGGTAGACGCAAGGGACTTAAAATCCCTTGGGAGCAATCCCGTGAGGGTTCGAGTCCCTCCGTCCGCACCACGATAATAACTTACAGTGCTTCACGCCTGAAAATCAGGTCAGCGTCACTGCACTGTTTATCGTGCGCCGGCGATGTATCCTTAACCCTCAGCTTGCGCTCGTGGGACCGCAAGCGAAGCGAAGAGGGGGCATCCTTGAAACACCTGGTCGCGATCCGTCACGAGTTCAGCGCGCAATCCATGCTTCTGGTCGCACTCTTTGCCGCCGTGTTTTTAGGCGCTGTCTTGATCGACCTCGCCGCGTTGCTGCAGTACGCCGGCTTCATCGGCGGATTGCCGCCGCGGATCCTGGAAATCGGAGGAATTGCCACCGCTATTGCGATTTTTCCGTTGCTTGCAATGGGCCTGTCGATTTCTCACGATCTCAACCACAAGCGCTCATAGCGGCCGGCGCGGCGGGATCGCCCGGCTAACGCCTACGGCGTCAGCACAATCAAATCGGTGTCCGCGTCGGTCTCGTCGCTCAGTGCATTGTCCGAGACGATCAGCGAGGAACCGGGCGAGATCAGCGCCGAGATCTTCCCGATCGCTTCCGGCGGCAGCGCGATGCGGTCGAGCGCATCGACCGGGTTCGACGCCGCCAGCGGCTCTGGCGCGGCGTCCTCGTTTCTGCCGCGCCGCTTCGCCGTCGGGTGGCGATAGCCGCTCGGGATCGAGATCACCGTCCAACGCAGCGCCTTGCCGTCGTCCTTCAGCGCCATGGCGGTGTAGACGTGGGTGCCGAGCGGGCGGTCGGCATCGGCGATGGTCACCGGCATGTCGAACAGTTCGGTGAAGCCCTGGCGCACGAAGACCTTGCTTTGCTTGCGGCTGACGAAGACCGTGATCGGGCGCGGCGGCGAACTCGGCTTTTGCTCGGCCTGCGGCGCGATCTTGTCGGCCGCGTCGGCCACGATCACGGCGGCGTCCGGCTGAGCGGCGCCCGCCGCGCTCATCGCCACTTTGGTGGTGTCGCCGGCAAACGTCGCCGGCACGAACAGCTTTGCGTTCTGGATGTCGACCGGCGGCGCCGGCTCGCGCGTCACGATCACCCGCGCGCCGACCTTGGTGGTCTTGAACAGCCAGACGGCGAAATCCTCGGGCAGGCGGATGCAGCCGTGCGAAGCCGGGTAGCCGGGGCGGGGACCGGCATGCATGGCGATACCGGACCAGGTAATGCGCTGCATGTAGGGCATCGGCGCGCCGCTATAGATGTTCGATTGGTGCCACTTGGCTTTGGAAAGAACGGTGAAGACGCCGAGCGGCGTCGGGTGGCCCGGCATGCCGGTGGAAATCGGCGCGCGCGCGATGAAGCCGTTCTGGCCGTAAAGCTCGATCTCCTGCTTGGCGATCTCGACGACGATCTGGAACGGCCCCTGCGGGTGTTCTTCGCGCTTGGATTCGCGCTCGTCCTCGCGGCGCACGGCTTCATGGTGGCGTTTGTGATGCGGCTTTGCCGCGCGAGGCTGCCAGTCGTCCGAGCGGAAGCGCGGCTGGTCGGGAAAGCCGAAGAAATCGGCGGCGGCCGGCGCGCTTACCGCAAGCCAGAGTGCCGCAGCCAGCGCGATTTGAACGTGCAGGCGGTGCCGCGATGGCGTCCCGCCGTTGTTCCCCCCAGCACGAATCATCGCGGTATTTTACCTCCGAATCTGACGGCCGTTCGTCAGCTTCGCCCACGATGCTTAATAAAATTGAGGCCGGAGTTTTGGTCCGGCCTCCAAGTCTAGTCTAGAGAGCGCCCCCAACACGTCGGCCACCGCACCGTTATTGTCGTGCGACGGCCAAAGGCTTTGGGATTAATTCGACGCCATTTTGCAGACCGCGCCCAATTCGTTTCGTCGTCGACGCATCAAATGCCGAGATTGGTCTTCCAATAGGCCTTGATCGCGGCAACCCGTGCTAGGCGGCAGTGGCCCGAAGGCGATATCGGTCGCCATCTTCTGACCTTTTTCGAAGCCCCAATCGAAGAACTTGGTTACGTCCTCGTTCGTTGCCTTGGGTGCATCCTTACGCAGAATCTGCCAGGTGCAGCCAGAGATCGGCCACGTATCGTCGCCGGGCTGATTGGTCAGAATGACGTAAAAGTCCTTGGCCTTGGTGAAGTCCACATGCCCGGCGGCGGCCTGAAACCCCGTCAGACTGGGGCTCACCACTTTACCGGCGCTATTGATCATGCGCGTATAGGCGAGCTTGTTTTCCAGAATGTAAGCGTATTCTACATAGCCGATCGCGCCTTTAATCTGCTGCACGTAGGCTGAAACGCCTTCATTGCCCTTGCCGCCCACGCCGGTCGGCCATGCGATCGACGTATTGGCCCCAAGCTTCGTCTTCCATTCGGGGCTGACCTTGGACAGGTAGTCCGCGAAGGTGAAAGTCGTACCGGAAGCATCGGAACGGTGCACGACGGTAATGGCCATGTCCGGCAACTTCAGGCCGGCATCGAGCTTTGTGATAGCCGGATCGTTCCACTTCTTGATTGTGCCCATATAGATATCCGCAACGACGGGGCCAGACAGAATAATCTTGCCGGGCGCGATGCCGGGCAAATTGTAAACCATGTCTTCGCCGGCAATCGCCGTAGGGAACTGGATCAGCTTGGACTTGGCGAGGTCATCAGGCGTAAGAGGCATGTCGCTGGCACCGAATGCCACCACCCCGGTCTCGATCTGTTTGATGCCGCCTCCCGAACCGATAGACGCATAGTTTATTTGATTGCCAGTTTTTTTCTGGTAGGCGTCTGCCCATTTAGAAATCAGCGGATAAACCCACGTGCTGCCGGCCCCAGTGATGGTGACGGCGTAAGCATTGCCGGCTGCGAATGACAAGGCCGCGGCGGCCGCAGCCGCTACGAGATGAGATCGCATGCGCTATCCCCACTGGATGCAGAGGTCGATCCGGGGTCGCCCTCACCGAGACCTCGCGGGGCGCACTACAAGGCCGTTTTATTTCAGTTCGATGACAGATGGGGGATTGCCGGGTTACAAATCTGTAATCCGAGCCCGGAAACCGTCGCCGCGGGCAAACGGGCGCCACAATGCGGCGGTCTTGAGGGGCGCCCGCCAATCACTAGCGGACGAATCCATCGGCAAAAGGGCATGACGCGGCTGCGATGACACAGCGATCCCGATTCGATGGCGCGGCCCGCCCGTGCGCGGCGCTTGCTTTGACCGCCGCGCTCACCGCGTTGGCACTGGCCGGCTGCGGCACGGGGGGCGACATAGCGTCGTCTGCTCTGGTGGCGCCGGGGCAATACGTGCTGTTCCAGTGCGACGATATCGATCGTGCCGCCAAGGGCGCAGTGGCGCGCCGCAAGGAGCTGGAAGGCCTGATGACGAAAGCGGGCACCAGCCCCGCTGGCCAGTTGATCGGAGAAGCAACCTACGGCCCGGAGTTGGCGACCATCCGCGGGCGGTTCCGGGATTTGCGTGCGGCGGCGAAGGATAAAAACTGCAATTTTGTCCCGGGCGAGTCGCCTCCAACCCCACCGCCGCCCGCCGCAACAAAACGCTGATTACAGCGTCGTCCGCCGCAAGCGCAACGCATTGCCGACGACGCTTACCGAAGACAGCGCCATGGCCGCGGCGGCGATGATCGGCGACAGCAGCAGGCCGAACAACGGGTAGAGCACGCCGGCGGCGATCGGCACGCCGGCGGAATTGTAGATGAAGGCGAACAACAGGTTCTGCCGGATATTGTGCATCACCGCCTTCGACAGCGCGCGCGCCTTGACGATGCCGGTGAGGTCGCCCTTGAGCAGCGTGATGCCGGCGCTTTCGATCGCCACATCGGTGCCGGTGCCCATGGCGATGCCGACTTGTGCGGCGGCGAGCGCCGGCGCGTCGTTGACGCCGTCGCCGGCCATGGCGACGACGCGGCCTTCGCGCGCGAGCTTGTCGATCACCGCGCTCTTCTGCTCGGGCAGCACTTCGGCTTCGACTTCGGTGATTCCCAATCGCCCGGCGACGGCGAGCGCGGTGGTGCGGTTGTCGCCGGTGAGCATGACCACGCGCAGGCCGTCGGCGGTGAGGGCTTTGAGCGCTTCGGGGGTCGAGGCCTTCACCGGGTCGGCGATGGCGAGGACGCCGGCGAGCTTGCCGTTGACGGCGAGAAAAATCGCGGTGGCGCCGTCCTGGCGCAGCCGCTCGGCGTCGTCGGCCAGCGGCGCGGTGTCGATGTTGAGTTCGGCGAGAAAGCCCGCATTGCCGAGCGCCAGCCGTTTGCCCTCGACCATGCCGACCACGCCTTTACCGGCCGGGGCATTGAAGCCGCGTACGGGCGCAAGATCGATCTTGCGCTCGGCGGCCGCCGCGACGACGGCCGCGGCCAGCGGATGCTCGCTGCCGCGTTCGGCGCTGGCGGCCAAGCGCAGCACCTGTGTGTCGCCGAATCCGGCTTGCGCGACGATCGCGACCAATTTCGGTTTGCCTTCCGTCAGCGTGCCGGTCTTGTCGATGACCAGCGTGTCGACGCTTTCCATGCGCTCCAGCGCTTCCGCGGTCTTGATCAGCACGCCTCCCTGGGCGCCGCGGCCGACGCCGACCATGATCGACATCGGGGTCGCAAGGCCGAGCGCGCAGGGGCAGGCGATGATCAACACGCTGACGGCGGCGACGAGGCCGAAGGCAAAGCGCGGCTCGGGGCCGAAGGCCGCCCAGGCGGCGAAGGCAAGAACTGCGACGGCGATCACCGTCGGCACGAACCAGGAGGCGACGCGGTCGGCAAGCCGCTGGATCGGCGCACGGCTGCGCTGCGCGGTCGCCACCATCTGCACGATCTGCGCCAGCAGCGTGTCGCGGCCGATCTTGTCGGCGCGCATGACGAAGCTGCCGCTCTTGTTGATGGTGCCGCCGATCACGCGCGCGTCCTTGTCCTTGGAGACCGGCATGGATTCGCCGGTGACCATCGACTCGTCGATTGACGAGTGACCGTCGAGCACGATCCCATCGACCGGCACCTTGTCGCCGGGCTTGACGCGCAACTTGTCGCCGACCGCGACGGCGTCGAGCGCGATCTCCTCGTCGCTGCCGTCGTCCTTGACGCGGCGCGCCGTTTTCGGCGCCAGGTCGAGCAGCGCCTTGATCGCGCCCGAGGTAGCTTCGCGGGCGCGCAGTTCGAGCACCTGGCCGACCAGCACCAGCACGGTGATCATGCTGGCGGCTTCGAAATAGACCGCCGGCGCGCCGTGGCCGCGGAAGGCCACGGGGAAAATGCCCGGGGCGAAGGTGGCGACGAGGCTGTAGACGTAGGCGACGCCGACGCCCATGCCGATCAGCGTGAACATGTTGAGGTTGCGCGTGAGCAGCGACTGCCAACCGCGTACGAAGAACGGCCAGCCCGCCCACAGCACCACGGGCGTGGCGAGCGCAAATTGCACATAGTTCGAGATGGCGGGCGCGAGCCAGTGCAGGCCGAAATGCCCGCCCATTTCCAACACGAACACCGGCAGCGTCAGCACGAGGCCGATCCAGAACCGGCGCGTCATGTCGGCGAGCTCGGGATTGGGGCCGGTGTCGGCAGTGGGCATTTCCGGCTCCAATGCCATGCCGCAGATCGGGCAGGAGCCGGGGCCTTGCTGCCGGATCTCCGGGTGCATCGGGCAGGTGTAGATGGCGCCTTCGATCACCGGTGCGGGTTCGCGCGGCCCGAGATATTTCTGCGGATCGGCGATGAACTTGCTGCGGCAGCCGGCGCAGCAGAAATGATAGGTCTTGCCCTGGTAGTCGGCGTGCGGCTTGCCGGCGTTGGGGTCGACCGTCATGCCGCACACCGGATCGATGACGCCGCCTTCGCTCGGAGCCGCGGGGTGGTGATGATGATGCTCGGTGCTCGTGTCCATGGCGCGCAACGTCCGCTTCGGCTCGGGTAGTATCCGGCGGCTCTTGCCACCGATACCCCTGGGGGGTATATACGCGGCATGCATAAGCACGGCAAGACGGCAAACAAGGCGGCAACGTTGAAGCGGCTCAACCGCATCGAAGGCCAGGTGCGTGGGCTCGCCCGCATGGTCGAGGACGAACGTTATTGCATCGATATCGTCACCCAGATCGCCGCGGTGCGCGCGGCGCTGCGCCGCGTCGAAGAAGAAATCCTGCGCGACCACGTCGCGCATTGCGTCGAGCACGCCATCACCTCGGGCGACAAGGCCGACCAGCGGCGCAAGGTCAAGGAACTGATGGACGTGATGGGCCGAGCGGGGCGGTGATACTCTGTAGGATGGGTTGAGCGTAGCGAAACCCATCAACCCGGTCGTCCGCGCGTTAGGCTGCTGATGGGTTTCGGCTTTGCCTCAACCCATCCTACGGGTCACGCGAATTTTTCTCTTGCCAATTTTGCTCCCGCGCCGAGCGCCTTGAGCTTGGCCTCGGCGATGTCGCGCCGCATCGGCGCCATGCCGCAATTCGTGCAGGCGACGACGCGCTCCTTTGGCACGAACTGCAAAACGTCGCGGATGACATTGGCGACTTGTTCGGGCGCCTCCACCGCGTCGGTCGCCACGTCGATGACGCCGACCAGCACATCCTTGCCGTCGAGCAGCGACAGCAATTTCAGCGGCACGCGCGAATTGATCGCCTCGAGCGAGACCTGCTGGATGCGGCTTTTGGCCAGCGCCGGAAAAATCTTTTCGTACTGCGTCCACTCCGCGCCGAGCGCGTTCTTCCAGTCGATATTGGCCTTGATGCCGTAGCCGTAACAGGTGTGCACCGCGGTCGTGCACTTGAGGCCGTCAATTGCGCGGTGAAGAGCGTCGACACCCCAGCCGGGCACTTCGTTCATGAACACGTTGAAGGCGGGCTCGTCGAACTGGATGACGTCGACGCCGTCGGATTGAAGCGCGCGCGCCTCCTGGTTCAACAGATCGGCGAAGGCCATCGCCATTTTCACTTTGTCGCCGTAATGCGCGTCGGCGATAGTGTCGGAGATGGTCATCGGACCGGGCAAAGTGATCTTCAGCTTGCGGTTCGTATGCGCGCGGGCGTGGCGCGCCTCGGCCTGGTGCACGCGGCCCTTGAGCGAGAGCGTGCCCCGCACCACCGGCACCATGGCTTTGTAACGGTCGGCGCGGATGCCCATTTCGATCTTGTGCGCGAAGTCGATGCCGTCGACGAATTCGAGGAAGCCGTGCACGAAATGCTGGCGCGACATTTCGCCGTCGCCCACGATGTCGATGCCGGCGTCTTCCTGCAGCTTCACCGCCACTAGCGTGGCGTCGAGCTTGCCCTGCGCGAGGTCGTCGCCTGCAAGACGCCACTGCGGCCACAGTTTGTTCGGCTCGGCGAGCCAGGACGGTTTCGGCAGGCTGCCGGCGACGGTTGCGGGAAACAGCATCTCTCAGCTCGTGTGTTCGAACCGCTCGGGCGGCCGCCAACTATAGAGCCAATCGTAACGGCTGAGCAGCTTTTCTCCGCCCATCGCACGCATCGACAGATTGCGGATGAGCGCCGGCGGGCCGCTCATCCCATAGATGCGGCCCTGATTGCGGGACGCCTGTTGGGCGCGGAAGGCGCGGTGCCAGCGCGCGCCCTCGTAGGCGCGCAGCGCGTCGGCGGGGTCGTCGCGATATTTGCCCAGCATGTCGGCGACGACCGCGGCATCCTCGATCGCCATGCCGGCGCCTTGCGCCAGGAATGGCAGCATCGGGTGGGCGGCGTCCCCGATCAGAGTCACCGGCCCGTTGCCGGCGCTAAACGGCTCGGCGCGGTCGTAGAGTGCCCATTTCAGCCAGCGCTCGGGCAGTGCGACCAGCGCGCGCGCTGTGTCGGCCCAGGCAAAGCCCGAGAAGTGACGCATGACTTCCGTGCGCTCGCCCGCCGCCGACCAGCCAATCTCATCCCAGTCGTCGTGCACGATGGCGACGACGTTGATTAGCCAGCCTGCCTTTACCGGATAATGCACCAGGTGTGCGCCGAGCCCGAGCCAGAGATGCACCAGCGGTTGGCGAAACTCGTCTGGCGCCTGTTCTGCCGGGATCAACGCGCGCCAGGCGGTACGCTGGCGGAACGCCGGCCGGCGCGCCTGCAATCGCCCGCCTAGCGTCGACCACACGCCATCGGCGCCGATCAAAGCGAGTCCAACGTCTTCCACCACGCGTTGATCGCGGTGCGCCTGAACGGTAATGCCGTTGACGTGGGTGGCGAAATCCTCGACTCGCGTGGCGAGCTTGAGCGCGATGTCCGGCGTCGCTTGTACGGCGTCGGCGAGCGCGGCCTGCAGATCGCCGCGATGGATCGTCCAATAGGGCGCGCCGTAGCGGGCTTCCGCCGTGCTGCCGAGCGGAATACGCACGATCTCGCGGCCGGAGCCGCCGGCCATCACGCGGATCGCTTGCGGCGTCATCACGGAAGCGGCGAGGCGCTCGCGCAGGCCGAACGCGATCAGCACGCGGGTGGCGTTGGGGCCGAGCTGGATTCCGGCGCCGGTTTCTTCCAGCCTGGCGGCCTGCTCGAGCACCGTCACGCGCAAGCCGACGCGCGTGAGCGCCAAGGCCGCCGTCAGCCCCGCGATGCCGGCGCCGGCGACGATGACGTGACGCGCGGACGCCAAGACACATGAACTCCGGTCATGAATTCAGGCGGCGGTCGGCATCGGCAGGGCGCATTGCGGCGGCCGCGCCGCATGCGAATCGAGCTTGGGGTCGAGGCGGTACAGCGTCGAGCAATAGGGGCAGACGATTTCGTTGCCGTCGCCCATGTCGAGGAACACGTGCGGATGGTCGTAAGGCGGCGTCGCGCCGACGCACATGAATTCCTTGGCGCCGATCTCGATCACCGGAACGCCCAGATCGTTATGGAAATGGGGGACGACGTGCTCAGCCATTGCTGCGACCTCGAAAGCGCTGGAAAGTTCCGCGCACCATAGCGGGGAGGCGGGCCTATGTCACCGGCCGCTGGGGGACGCCGCCGAATCGCCGCCATCATTCGGCTAATATGCGCACCGGCATACCGTGCGAGGCGGATGGGCAGGGTTGCGACGTGAGCATAGCGGTGGAAGCGACGCAAACCCGCGATCGACGGCTGGCGCCGGCGCTGATGGCGCTTGCCGTTTGCGCCGTCCTTGCCGGCGTCGTGCTGCCGCGCGGCTTCAATGCGCAGGCGCTCATTGCGATCCAGGACGACCCCGCAGCCATCGCCGAACATGCGCTCGACGGCCGATTCGACGCCGCGACTGCCAATCGTGAAATCGCCGCGGCACTGGCGGCCAAAGACAGCGATCTGGCGCAAAGTTTCATCGACCTTGCCGCCGACCGGCATGTGGCCGTCGATCCGGGGCTCGCCGCCAAGGTGAAAGCGACAAAGGCGCAAGCGGCTTCGACGCAAGGCCGGACGATGAGCTTTGCACGCGGCCTGATCACCGGGGTGCCGAACGACGGCGCGGCGCTCGCCGGCACCGCGCTCGGCGACCTCTTCGTGTTCGGCGACCTTCGCGATCTGACGCGCGAGGGCATTCATGCCGCGCGCGGAGAGCCGGTCGACGAGCTGGTGGCAGGCCTGGCGGCGGCCGGCGTCGCCATCACCGCCGGCACCTATGTCACGCTCGGCGTGGCCGTGCCGCTGCGCTTCGGCCTGACGCTGATCAAGGCCGCGGTGCGGACGGGGCGTATCAGCGTCGATCTCACCATGGCGCTCGGCCGCATGTTGCGGCGCGCGGTGCTCAGCGGATCGGAATCGGCGGTGGCGGTGCGCGCCGGGCGCGAGGCGGTGAAGGTGGAGCGTGCCGGCGGCCTGATGCGCTTCTTCGGCGACGTCGGCCGCGTCGAACGCAAGGCCAGTACGCAGGCCGCGATCGACGGTCTCAAGCTCGCGCGCAGCCCGGAGGAAATGTCGAAGGTGGCCAAGCTCGCCGAAAAAGAAGGCGGCAAGACGCGCGCCATCCTCAAGCTGCTCGGCCGCGACGCCATTACGCTCGCGGCTGCGGCAATCGATCTGGCGATGTGGGTGTTCGGTGCGCTGCTCAGTGCCTTGTCGTTTGTCGCTGCGCTCAAGGGCATGACCGAGCGCGTCACCGCGCACGTGTTGCGGCACCGCAAAGCGGTGCGGCGGCGCCGGCTCACGGCAATAGCCAACCAAGCCCGCAGCCGTGCTGTGTCCGGCCTTCCGCATCGCCTCTTCCTCTGCTATCGCCCGTCGCTCTGAAGCGGCCACGCCACGCGCCGCACGACGACGGATCGAAGCGATGCCCAGTTTCCGACACGGCGATATCGAGATCGCTTTTCTCGACGAAGGCGCGGGTGAGCCGATCGTCCTGGTGCACGGCTTTGCCTCGACCAAGGAGGTGAACTGGGTCAATCCCGGTTGGGTGCGGACGCTCACCGGCGCCGGCCGCCGCGCCATCGCGCTCGACAATCGCGGCCACGGCGCCTCCGGCAAGCTCTACGATCCCGCCGATTATGCCATGCCGCTGATGGCGGACGACGTGCGCGCGCTGCTCGACCATCTCGGCATCGAGCGCGCCGACGTCATGGGCTATTCGATGGGCGCGCGCATCACCGCCTTTCTCTGCTTGAACAACCCTGCGCGCGTGCGCTCGGCGATCCTCGGCGGCCTCGGCGTTAACCTGGTCGAAGGCCATAGCGGCGGTTTGGCGCAGACCATTGTCGCGGCCTTGGAGGCGCCGTCGCTCGCCGATGTCACGCATCCGGTCGGCCGCTCCTTCCGCAGCTTTGCCGAACAGACCAAGTCTGATTTGCGGGCGCTCGCCGCCTGTATGCGCCGTCGCCGCGATCCGCTGAGCAGGGAACAAGTCGCGGGGATTCGCGCGCCGGTATTGGTTGCGGTCGGCACCGACGACGAGGTTGCCGGCAGCGCACACGACCTGGCCGCGCTCATTCCGGGCGCGCGCGCCCTCGATATCCCCAATCGCGACCACATGCTGGCGGTCGGCGATAAAATGTTCAAAGCGGGCGTGCTCGATTTTCTTAACCAGCGTCCCTGATCGGTGAATTAAGGGCTTTTCGCGCCCCTCTTGGCCGCTGCAATTTTGTGATAAAAGACTATCTGAGGGGTTCGAGAGGCGCTGCTGGAGAATAATATTCTATGGCTCAATTTCAGACACGGCCCGCCAAGGGCCTCGACAAGGTCGATCCGGTCTGGGCGCGCATCCGCGGCGAGGCGGAAGACATTGCGCGCCGCGAGCCGGAGCTCGCCACCTTCATCTACGAGAACATCCTGCACCACGACACGCTGGAAGCCGCGGTCACCCACCGCGTCAGCGAGCGGCTCGGCAATGCCGACGTGTCCGGCGACTTGATCCGCCAGGCCTATAGCGACGCCCTCGACGACCAGCCCGCGCTCGGCGAAATCTTCCGCGCCGACATTGTCGCGATCTTCGACCGCGATCCGGCGACCAGCCGCTTCATCGAGCCGGTGCTCTATTACAAAGGCTTCCACGCCATCCAGACGCATCGCCTGGCGCATTGGCTGCACGGCAAGGGCCGCAAGGATTTCGCGCTTTATCTGCAGAGCCGCTCCTCGGCGGCCTTCCAGTGCGACATCAACCCCGCCGCCAAGATCGGCCGCGGCATCTTCCTCGATCATGCCACCGGGCTGGTGGTGGGCGAGACAGCGGTGATCGAAGACGACGTCTCGATCCTGCATGACGTCACGCTCGGCGGCACCGGCAAGGAGCACGAGGACCGCCATCCGAAAATCCGCCACGGCGTCATGATCGGCGCCGGCGCCAAGATCCTCGGCAATATCGAGATCGGCCATTGCGCGCGCATTGCCGCGGGCTCCGTCGTCATCAAGCCGGTGCCGAACAACGTCACCGTCGCCGGCGTGCCGGCCAAAGTGGTCGGCGAGGCCGGCTGCCCGGAACCGTCGCGCGTCATGGACCAGATGCTCTACGGCATCATGCTCGACGGCTGATCCTTTTGATTGCGCATGATCTTATCCGAAAACCGGTTCCCGCTTTTCGGGATCATGCGCGAGGCTTGCGCATCCGCGCCCAATCGGGCAACTAGGCGTCGCAATCAACCAGGAGCCGCCCGGTGGACGTAGCGGAAGTCAGACAACTCGACGCCTATCTCAAGAAGCTGTTCGGCAACACGCATATTCGCGTGGTGCCGAAAGGCGGCGAGGCAGCGAAAGTCTACATCGACGAGGATGAGATCGGCGATCTCACCGCCGAGGAGGATGAAGGCGAACGCTCGTATAACTTCCGCATGGTCATCCAGGTGAGCGCGGACCCGAGCATGCAGCCGGTGCCGACGCTCACCAATTACCTGCGGCGGCGTTTCGACAACGACAAGATCCGCGTCGTCACCCGCCCGAAGAAGATGGACTCCGTGGAGGCCTATATCGGCGACGAGTTTCTCGGCGTGCTGTTCCTCGAGGCCGAGAAGGGCCGCAAGTCGTATATTTTCGAATTGCCGATTTTGGACGTCGATCTCGTCGACTAGTTCGGATGTAGCCGCGCCATCAGCCTGTCGATCCCGGCGGCGACGCTTTTCCAATCGCCCAGCCAGTCACGCGGAAAGCGAAAGGTGACGTCGGCGTTGCCGACGCGTCGCTCCAACAGGCACTCGCCGGAATTGACCACGCCTTTCTTCGAGCAGCGCGCGAGGAAATGCTCGGGCAAAGCCTGCTCGAACACCAGTTCCTCGCCCTGGTAGGGCGTTCCGTCGCGGAAGCCGCGCAGCGTCAGTCCGTCAGGACCTGCGGTCGGCTGCGCCACCAGATAGCGCGGATAAATCGTCTGCACGCGCTCGATCAGCGGCAGGGTGTCCTCGCCCGAGGCGAGGGTCACGAACAGCCGCTCGTTGGGATCGACCGGCGCGCCGGCGGTCGGCTTGAGCGCGGGAACGGGCGGCGTCAGCGACGGCCAGAGATAGGCGAGGTCGACGCGCTCCTGCGTGCCGGGACGGCGTTGCACGGCCATGCGGATCGCCGCCGGCTCGATGTTGAAGGTGACGCCCGCGACCGTGATCGGCAGGGCCGGGGCGTTGAGCGCGACCGGCGCATCCGGCCAGCGCGGCCACAGCACATAGGCGACGTAAGCGACGGCGGTCAGCGTCGCGGCGGCAAAAAGCAGAAGCGGCGCCGTCAGCGGGCTACGGCCGGCATGGCGGCGGCGTCTTTGGGCGTGCTGGTGCGCGAGGGTGGCCATAGCGAATCCCCGACCGAATCATGGCGATTATGCCACGCCGGCCGCGCCGGACCCGGGTGCACGCCCCGCGTTTACCATTTGTTAAGGATTGACTGGCGCCGCTCCGGCGGCTTTGCGAAACATGGCCTCGTGTAATGCGTTGAGGCTGAAATGTCCGTCGATTCCGTACAGAACGTGTTGGCGCTCGCGCTTGGTTTTGCCTTTGCCGGGCTGTGCAGTTCGGCCTACCAGCTTTTCACCAGCCGCCTGCCGACCTTCGGCCTGCTCAACGCCGGCCCGAGCCCGACGACTTTCGCCGCGGTCCCGTTCCTCCTGGCGGCAGCGCCGTTCCTGATCATGCGCAACACCATTCTCGGCCGCCGACAGGAAGGACGCCGCTTCGAATTTGTCTTCGTGGCGACGCTGATCGCCGGCTTCTGGAGCCTAATGTCGGGCCTGACACTGGTGTCGGCCTTGCACGCCTGCGGTCTGCTGGCGGCCTAAGTCCCTTCCAATTTTCCAGATTCGTTGCGATGGTCGAACCCGTCAGGAGGCGGGGAATGCCGATCTATGAACTCGATGGACAGACGCCGGAATTTCCCGGCGACGGGCAATACTGGGTGGCGGAAACGGCGACGCTGATCGGCCGCGTGCGCTTGAAGCGCGAGGCAAGCGTCTGGTTCGGCGCCGTGCTGCGCGGCGACAACGAATGGATCGAATTGGGTGAGCGCTCGCAGATCCAGGACAACGCCACGCTGCATACCGATCCCGGTTTTCCGCTGGTGATCGGCTCGAACTGCGTGATCGGCCACAACGTCATTCTGCACGGCTGCATCATCGGCGACGACAGCCTCATCGGCATGGGCGCGATCCTGCTCAACGGCGTCAAGATCGGCAAGCATTCGCTGGTCGGCGCCGGCGCCGTCGTCACCGAGGGCAAAACCTTTCCCGACCATTCGCTGATCGTCGGCGCCCCGGCGCGCGCGATCCGCACGCTCGACGAAAAGGCCGCCAAGATGATCCGCGGCGGCGCCGACATCTACGTGCGGCGCTCGCAAGCATACGCCAAGGGCCTCAAGCGGATCGGCTAGGCGGCGGCTCGCGCGGGCTCGACTTGCGGCAGCGCGCGGAAGGCGATGGCGAAGCGGTTCCAGGTGTTGATCGCCGCAATCGCGGCGGTCAGATCGACCATCTCCTTTTCGGAAAATTGCTTGCGCACCTCGTCATAGACCTCGTCGGGCACGTGCGTGTCCGCGACCAGCGTCAGCGCTTCGGTCCAGGCGAGCGCGGCGCGTTCGCGGGGCGTGAACACCGGCGCCTCGCGCCAGGCATTCAGCAGATGCATACGGTCGTCGCTCTCGCCGATCTTGCGCGCGTCACGGGTGTGCATGATCAGGCAGAACGCACAGCCGTTGATCTGCGAGGCGCGAATCTTGATCAGCTCGCGCAATTTGGCGTCGAGCCCCGATTGGTCGACATAGGATTGCAGCGCGGCCACCGCCTTGTAGGCCGCCGGGTTGACCTTGGTCACGTCGATGCGCTGTTGCATGAGCAGTCTCCTTTGCTCGGTCCCGGCGCTCCCGCGGCAAGGACTGCGCCGGAAAAGAGTCGAGAGTCCGGCGCCACGTTGACAATCGCGTGAGATCTACGGCGCGCGAGTTCCGTCCGCTAGAAACGGTGCGGCCGGCCCTGGGGGAGGCCGGCCGCTCGCGAACCCGGTCTGGGGACGGGGAGGGGTGGGGACGTGACCGGGAGCGCGAATTCCTCTTTGCGTGTCGTCTTGCTCAGTCAGCCCGCGTGTCGTGAGCGTGCTAGCGTGCGGATACCGTCGCCGGCGCCCGCGGTTCGCCCAGCGCGACCCAGACATTTGGGTTGGTTTGCGACTGCCGCTTCACGAAGCGGTAGCCGGTCTTGGACCAGGGCAGGATTTCCGCCTCCTGGTTATCCATGATGAACTCGCCGTGGTCGGTCTTGACCGTGAGCACGGCGTGGCCTTCGCCTTTCTTGTCGCGCACCACGGTGATCAACAGCGCCTCGCGCGGCCAGCCGGCCTGCATCAACATGCGCCGCTTGAGCAGCACATAGTCCTCACAGTCGCCGTAGCCGTCGTCGGGGTAGTCCCATTGCTCGACCACGCCCCAGTGCTCGAGGTCGGTGATCGGCTTGATGTTGGTGTTGGCCCAGGTATTGACCTTGATCATGTCCGACCAGGCCTTGGGCGTGAGCACCACGTCGCGCGCCAGCGACGGCTTGGTGTCGCATTCCGGCTTGTAGCGGATGCAGAATTCGACCCAGCCGATCGGCGCGCGGGTCGGCTCGCCGACCGCGATATAGGGGTCGTGCACCGCCTGGTTCGCCGGCCCGCCATAGGCGAGCCGTTCGCCCGCGGCAGCGCCGCCCGCCGACGTGGCGAAGATCGCCGCCGCCATGACCAGCATGGTGCCGGTCGCAATTTGTTTGAGACGCCAGCCCATTGTTGTGGCCCCTTCCCCGTCCTGCTGGGACCACATTTCGCATAAAGTTTTTGCACCGCCGCTAAGTCATGGAAGTCATTTTGAAGACAACCAAAATAAAGAAAGAGATGAATACAGTAAAACTTAGAAGATAATTCGATTAAAATCTTAGCGAATACAAATTGCCTAAAATTTTATACATTAATGAGCAAAAGGCCGCCGGGACGCGGCCGCGCGGGTTCCGCCGCGTCCGCGGTTAACCTTGGCAAGCGGCGGATTTCGCCTGCGCGATACCGGCGCGCGCGCGCGGCAGGCGCGATTTCGCCGGCAGCGGCGCGGGCAATTTTACGGAAAAGCTTTACCGACGGCTGACGCTATTCGCCGGTGACGTTTTCTTCGACGAAGTCGGCGTGCTGCAGGCGGGTAAATTCGATGGCGAAACCGTCCTCGACGTGACGGACGACCCGGCCCGGGGTCTTGCCAACGGTCACCATGCAGCCGATGGCCGGCCGCAGTTCCGGCGAAAGGGCAATGGCGGCGCCCGATTCCGACAAGTCGATGACCCGGCAGGTGACGTTGTGGCCGTTCGGCAGGATCAGGCGTGCCATCGCCCTGCGCGGGATGAAGCGACCATGGCGGCGGTCTTCCGGCAGGTTGAGGATGTGCCGGTTGGCCAGCCAGGTGAGCTGGGCGGCGAGCTTGTCGCGCTTGCGCAAGGTCGCCTCAATCGTCATGGCGAAGCCGTTGTCGAGCATGCGCGCGATCTTGCCCTCGATGCGGCCGAGATGATCGACATAGGCGATCACCCGCTCGCCCGGATTGCCAGGAACCGGGGCGACCAGCGCGATGCCGCCGGGCGACATGTTGACGACCTGGCACGGAAACTCGCGCCGGTCGGCGAGCATATAGCGGCCGAGCAGGTTGACCTTGACCCGCTGATGGCGCCGGCGCTCTTGCGCCAGCGGCAGAATTCGCGGTTTGGGCAGCGGCAGGGCCATGTCGCAAGGGCCTTTTGGGGCCTATTGCCCCAGTCTATGACCCTATGAGCCTATCGTTAACGCGGCGTTAGCCGATCCGCCCGCCCGAAGGGTTTTCGCGGCCGCCGCTATGGACGACGAAGCCATGGCTTACCCGGCTGCCAGCCGCCGCGGCAGTCATACGCGGCGCAATGCTGATGTCGGCGTCGATGCCGGTGTGGCGCAATGTGCCTAAGGTGAGCGCGGCGACCGGCTTGGCGCCGAGCCACCACGGCGGCACGGTCGGCGCCAGCACGCCGATGGCGCGGATGCGCGCGTGCCCGACATGGGCGAGCGGCAACAGCAGCAGTTCCAGATCGGCCTTGGCGCCGTCCTCGGTCCGCGCCGTAAGTCCGGCGACCACGCCGGCCGCCTCATCGGTGACGACGGCGAGCAGTTCCTCGATCGATTGGCGGCTTTCCTCGCTCCACAAATCGATAATGCTCTCGCCTTTGATCTCGCGGTCGAACAGCGCGCAGACGCGCGTGCCGGCGAGGCGGAAACGAAGCTGATCGGCGAAGTCCGCCGCCAGCATAAAGGTGTCACCGAGCGCGTGGCGGATCTCGGTCGGGTCGATATCGGCGCGCGCCGGCGCAGCCCGGGTGCCGCGTTTCTTGTTCCAATAGTCGAACACGGTCCGCGTAGATTGGTGTTTCATGGACGCCACCTGTTCCGTCGCGAGACGGCGTCGGCGTTGCGGTGTCCCCGGCTGGGACATCGGCGCCGGCGTTTCGCCGCGACGTGATCGGTGAAGCAGGCGCCGTGCCGCCCGCGCGCCCGCCGGCGGGGGCGGCGCGCGTTAGCGTTAAAACGGCAATGGCATTGCCGCCGTGCGAATTGCCGCTAGGATCGCGGCAAATCCACACGGCTGAGAGGAGGGCGCAAGCCCTCCTTTTTTCTTATGTTGTATGCTTGCGGTGGGGCGGTCAGGCAGCGTAACTCAAACCTTTCGACCAGCCCCCGGATCCTTGTGAAGCGCGAACCTGTCTTCAATATCCCGCCCGTCGTCCTCGGACTTTTGGCCGTGTTGGCGCTGGTGCACGCGGTGCGCACTTATGTGCTCACCGAACAGCAGGACATGGAATTCCTGCTCACCTTCGCCTTCATTCCCGCGCGCTACGACACGTCGATCGTGCTCGGCGGCGTGCTGCCGGGCGGCTTCGGCGCGCAATTGTGGACCTTCGTCACCTACGCCTTCATCCACGCCGACTGGACGCATTACGGCGTCAATGCGGTCTGGTTGTTGCCGTTCGGCAGCGCGGTGGCGCGGCGGTTCGGCCCGCTGCGTTTCCTGGTGTTCCTCGCGGTGACGGCGGCGGCCGGCGCGGCATTGCATCTGGCGACGCATGCCGGCGAGGACGTTCCGGTGATCGGCGCGTCGGCGGCGATCTCCGGGACCATGGCGGCGGCGATGCGCTTTGCCTTCCAGCGCGGCGGCCCGCTCAGTTTCCACCGCAGGGGCGACGCCACCGACTATCGCGTGTCGGCAATCCCGTTGACCGGTGTGCTGCGCGATCCGCGCGTGATCGCCTTCGTCGCGGTATGGTTCGGCATCAATATTCTGTTCGGGCTCGGCTCGGTGCCGCTGCCCGGCGTCGGCGAAAACCAGGTCGTTGCCTGGCAGGCGCATATCGGCGGTTTCCTCGCCGGCCTGGTATTATTTTCTTGGTTCGACCCCGCGCCGCAGGAACCGCACACCGACGATATTGCGATGCCGCAATAAAGCCGGCTGCAACGCGGCGTTAAGCAATGTGATCGCGGCATACCCGGCGCATCCCGAATACCGTTGACGGAACCGACCTTGCGGCAGGATCGTTGGGCAGGACCCGGGAGTCGAAAAAGCGGGCGTCAAATCCGCAGACCGGGAGCCAAGGAGGCTGCCATGAACGTCAAGACAATTCTGGCCGCCAAGGGCGGCGACATTATCAGCATCGAACCGACGGCGGACCTGACCACCGCGGCGCGGCTGCTGGGCGCGCACCGGATTGGCGCGGTAGTCATCCGCGGCGCGGGAGGACGCCTCGCCGGCATATTGTCCGAGCGCGACATCGTGCGCGCGATTTCCGAGCACGGCGCCGACGCGTTGACGCTTCCGGTCGGGCAGGTGATGACGCGCAACGTCGCGACCTGCGGCGAGGACGACACCGTCGCCACCATCATGGAGCGGATGACGGAAGGAAAATTCCGCCACATGCCGGTGCTGTCGCGCGGCGAACTGATTGGCCTCGTGTCGATCGGCGACGTGGTCAAGCAGCGCGTCGGGGAGATCGAGCAGGAATCCGAAGCGATGCGCGATTATATCCGCACCGCCTAGCCCGGGTTACTTGGCTGCTCCGTTGCCGGCGTAGGGCTGCGACAGCGCGGTGATCGCCTCGGTCACCGCGTCGATGGCCTTGTCGGTGGCCTCGGTGCCGATGGCGATCGCCTCGGCGGCGCGGTGGAAATCGAACCAGCCGACGCCGCCGAGCCGCGGGCTGATCAATACGTCGGGCGGATCGCCGGCGAGGCGCGCGCGCGTGATGCGGTCCTGCATGACGTTGAAGGCTTCCACCATCACGGTCGAGATGCCCGGGCGGCCGCGCGTGCCGAAGACCTGGCGCAGCAGCGAATGCTGGCCGGCGAAAAAACCACCGAAGCCGTTCGGCTTTGCCGGTTCGGGTTCGTCGCTGTCGTCGGACCCGTGGTCGGCAATGATGGTGCCGCGGCCGAACAGATCGGAATTGAGGTTGACCGCGATGACCAGCCTGGCGCCGAGCGCGCGCGCCGCGGACACCGGTACCGGGTTGACCAGCGCGCCGTCGACCAGCCAGCGCCCGCCGATGCGCACCGGCGGGAAAATTCCCGGCAGCGCATAGGAGGCGCGCAGTGCATCAGCCAGCCGGCCGCGGGTGAGCCAGATTTCATGGCCGGTGTTGAATTCGGTGGCGATGGCGGCAAAGCGCAGCGGCAGATCGTCGATGCGGTGATCGGCAAGCGCGGTCTCCAGTTGCGTGCCGAGACGGCTGCCGCGGATCAGGCCGGAGCCGGACAGATTGAGGTCCAGATAGCTGAGCACGCCGCGCACCGTCAGCCCGCGCGCCCATTCCTCGAGGCCGTCCATCTGCCGGGCGGCATAGCAACCGCCGACCACGGCGCCGATCGAGGTGCCGACGACCACGTCGGGCACGATTCCGGCCGCTTCCAGCCGGCGCATCACGCCGATATGGGCAAAGCCGCGCGCGGCGCCGCCGCCGAGCGCGAGCCCGATGGTCGGCCGCGCGGCGGCCGGCCGTATCGGCGCGGACGTGGCCTCGGCCGAACGGTCGCCGTTGCGCGCGCGCGTGAATAGACCTTCGAACACCACACTAGTCTCCCCGGTCCCCGATCATCCGATGGGGCCAGCCACCCGGCTAATGGTTCGTCCCGACATGATGAAAACTGCTGGCGGAGTCTTGTGACGAAAACGTGACGTCAGCGTGCGCCCGCGGAATTACCTAATGGTTAAACGTCTGAGGATGGGATTAGTTCAGCGGCCGCTGCATAGCAAACACGCGTTCGACCACGGCATATTCGTCGTAGCCGCAGCGGGCGATCGGCTTCATGGCCGCGGTGTCGAGCTTGCCGTCGACGATGAAACGGTCGTCGATATGCACGCCGACGACGTGGCCGAGTACGACGTGGCAGTCCACCGGCTTGCCGTCGATCTCGCCGATCGCGAAGATCTTGATAAGCTCGCATTCGAGCGCGCAGGCCGCCGCCTTCACCCGCGGCGGCTTGACCAAGCGCGACGGCGCGGGCTCGAGCCCCGCGCGTTGCATCTCGTTAACGCCGCGCGGCAGCGGGGCAGACGTCAGATTCATCGCCTCGCGCAGATCCCAGGTGGCGAGATTGCAGACGAATTCGCCAGTTTCCTCGATGAAGCTCACCGAATCCTTTTTGCCTTCGCTGGCGAACATCACCAGATTGGGCCGGCTATTGATGCCGTTGAAGTACGAATAGGGCGCCAGATTCACCTCGCCTTTCGAGCTCACGGAGGTGATCCAGCCGATCGGCCGCGGCGCCACGATGGCCTTGAACGGGTCGTTCGGCAGCACGCGCTTGTCGCGCTTGTCAGGCTCGTAGAACATCAGCGGCCCGCTGGCGAAAAGTGCGTGACGATGCTCTCGAGCTTCGGGCGCTCGCGATCCTCGGGCGGCTTGGCCGCGCGGCCGATGTGCACGAAGCCGGCGACGCGCTCGTTCGCCGTAACGCCGAGCTTGTCCAGTACGCGCCGGTCATAGGCGTACCATTCGGTGATCCAGCTCGCGGCGTAGCCCATGGCGTGCGCGGCGATCACCAGGTTCATGGCGGAGGCGCCGGCCGACAATTGTTGCTCCCATTCGGGGATTTTCACATGCGGGCCGGCGCGGCTGACCACCGCGATCACCAGCGGCGCGCGCGCCAGCCGCTTGTGTTCGAACTCGAGCTGATCGGGCGTGGCGTCGGCGTGGTCGGCGGCAAAAACCCCTGCGATCGCCGCGCCGGCGGCGAGCCGCGCGTCGCCCTGGAACACGATGAAGCGCCAGGGCGCGAGCTTGCCGTGATCCGGCACGCGCGAGGCGATGGCGAGCAGCGTGTCGATCTCCAGCTCGCTCGGGCCGGGACCGGTCATTTCCATCGGCTTGACCGAACGGCGGGTTCTCAGGAGCTCTAAGGCGTCGGGCATGTCGTTACTCGTGCCGGATCGGAGGGTGAAACAGGGGACGCGCGGGCTTTGCAATTGGGATTTTAACCCGATGCCGGCAAGCCCGTCAGCCGCAAGTTTGCTACGGCCGACGGAAACGACGGAGGATGACGGCTAACCGGCTATCTTCATCGTCGGTTGAGCCGGGGCTTCCCGGCCGAGGAGTTTGGCATAGTCGTCGATGGGGGACGGCCGGCCGGTAAAATATCCCTGCACCTCGTCGCAACCCTTGCGGAAGAGATTGGCATGTTGTTCCGCGGTTTCGACACCTTCCGCCAATATCGGGACATCGAGGCTATGCCCCAGATCGATGATGGCGCGCACAATCGCAATGGAATTGTGATTGCAGTCCAGATCAGCGACGAAAGAGCGATCGATCTTGATCTTATCGAACGAGAAAGCATGCAGATAAGACAAAGATGAGTAGCCGGTCCCAAAATCATCCAGCGAAATCCGAACGCCAAGCGATTTAAGCCGCGCCAGAATTGATTTGGCCCGCGAGAAATTATCGATCAACGCGCCTTCCGTGATCTCCAGCTCGAGCCGCGACGGGGCCAGCCCGGTTTCCAGTAGGATCGAATGGACCAGTTCGGGTAAATCGCTGTTGCGGAATTGGACCGGCGAGACGTTGACCGCAATCGTGAGCGGACGCGGCCACGACGCGGCTTCACGACAGGCCTCGCGCAAGACCCACTCGCCGATCGGAGCGATCAGCTCGGCGTCCTCGGCGATCGGGATAAAGATGTTGGGCGGCACGAGGCCCCGGCCGGGGGATTGCCAGCGCAGCAAAGCCTCGAAGCCGACAAGTTGGCCGGTCATCTTCTTTTGCGGCTGATAGTGTAACAGAAACTCTTTGGTGCCGAGCGCCAAGCGAAGATCATCCTGCATCGCGCGCCGCTCGCGCAAACGATCACCCATATCGGCGTCGAAGAACATCAGGGTGCCGCGAGCCACGGCCTTCGCCCGGTAAAGCGCAATATCGGCATTGGCCATCAACGATTTCGCATCGGTGCCATGTCGCGGATAGATCGCGCCGCCGATTGTTGCGCCGATCATTATATTGCAGCCGTCGACCGTGATCTCTCCGCTCAAGGCATCGAGCGCGCGGCGTGCGACCGCCGTCGCCGCTTCCGGCTGTTTGGCGCCTGGCACAATCAACACAAACTCGTCGCCGCCGATCCGGGCCACAAACGATTCCGCTGCGGCCTCCTGCAAACGCCGGGCGACTGCGCACAGCAACGTATCGCCGGCTGTGTGGCCGTACCGGTCGTTGGCTTCCTTGAAGCCGTCAAGGTCGAGTGACAAGACCGCGAATTGCTCGCCGCTAGTCGCCGATCGTTCAAGCGCCGCTTCCATCGCGTCGTTGAAAGTGATGCGGTTCGGCAGGTCCGTCAGATTGTCATAATGCGCCATACGCGCGAGCCGCCGCTCCCATTGCCGGCGCTCGGTGACGTCTTGCAGGACGGTGATCAGCGATTGCGTGTTCTCATCGTCGTTCCGAACGACGACGGTTCTGCCAATCGCGATGCGCACGCCGTTGCGAGGCGTATGGACCGTATGATCCGAGACAATGACCGGCTGACTGGAGCGCAATGCTTCATTGTTTTCCGCGATGATGAAATCGGCCCGTTCTTTTGGATAGAGGTCGGAGATCGTCTTGCCGACGATCTGGTCGCGGGAAATGCCAAACAATTTCTCGAGCGCCTTGTTGACGAGACTATAGCGGCAGCCGCTCGCCTCGTTGACGGACATCGGGATGTCCTTGACCAGAATCGGAACAGGGACATTTTCGATGACCGCATCAAGGAATTTTTGGGTGCGGCGAAGCTGCTCTTCGGCCCGTTTACGGTTGGTGATATCATGCGCGGCCACAAGGCACGCTTTGCGGCCGATGTAGTTTAGGGAGCGCGCGTAAATCCCGACGTCGATTATGGTTCCGTTGGCCTTCTGGTGCCGCCAAATCTGTTCACTGTTGTGATCGCCGCCGGCATCGCGAATGAATTTGACGAAGCGCTCGCATTCATCGGCTGGACGAATGTCGAGCGTGGTCATCTGCAGGAATTGCTCATAACTGTAGCCGTAATTCGCGACGGCCGCGGCGTTGACGGCAAGGAAACGCAGATTGTCGAGATCGTAGACCCACATCGGCACCGGATTGTTCTCGAACAAAAGCTGAAATGAGGCTTCACGCCGCCTGGATTCGGTGATGTCTTCGTGGGTGGCGACCCAGCCGCCGCCCGGCATTGGCTGGTTCATGACCGCGATGACGCGACCGTCGCTGAGCTCGCAGAGCAGGGCCTTCGGTTTCCCCTGATTGATGTCGGCCAAGATAGCATCGACGTAACCGTCCGGATCGTACAGGTCGGTGGAAAATAACCCGGTCACGATTCGCAGGCGGACCAGGTCGCGCAGCGAGGCGCCGCGCTGCGCCGCTGCTTCCGGCAGGTTGTACATTTCGACATATCGCTTGTTGCAGACGATGAGCCGCGCCGAAGCATCGAACATCGTCAGCCCTTGCGACATGTTGTTGAGGGCGGCATCCAGCTGCTGGTTCTGCGCCTTAAGGTTTTTCGCAACGCGGCGGGTGATAAGAAAGGCCGTACTGGCGACCAGCAAGACGACCATCAATGCCGCGGAGGCGACATCCAGGGCGGCGTAGTGCCAGCCGCCAAGAACGTCATCCAGCCGTTTGGTGATGACAATCGACATCGGGTAATGCGGCAGATTACGCCCGGAAATCAAGATTTTCTTGCCGGTCAGCATGGCGGGTCGTTGAATGGTGCCGTAGCTGATTTTTTGCAGCAATTTCATCATGTCGCGGCCCGCGTATGATCTTCCGCGCAAGCTTTCGCTGCGTGGATAACGCGCGATCAAAGTGCCATCGCGGGTAAACAGCGATATTGAGCGGTCGCTGCTGCGGGCGATCTTCTCAAAAAGCCGTTCGAAATAGTCCAGCCGGATCACGCCGAGAACCGCACCCAGAAACTCGCCCTTCGGACCGCTGATCTTGCGCGCAATGGGGAGAACCCAGGCTCCGGTGGCGGGATTTTTCAACGCCGCTTCCACATAGGTCTGCAAATTCGAGGTTTTGAAAACATGATCCCGGTTGTTGGTGGTGTTCTGGACGTGGGGGATCGGCCAGCTTCGAGAAAAATTGATCAGTTTGCCCTCTGGATCGGTGAGCACGATCGCGTCGATATGGGGCAATGCGGCGATTTGATCTTTGAAGCGTTCGTGCGTGTCATAGCCCGACATTTGCCGTTCAAGTTCGGCGGTCGATGCGATGCCAAGGTTTTTCATTCGGTCGGCGATGTCGGCCTGAATGACCTCGATCGATTGGAAACTGCGGTCCAACTGCTCGGCGAGGACCAGCGACAGACTTTCCAGGTCGCGTTCGTTTTCGGTTATTTGTTCGCTTCGAAGGTTTGCCAGCAAGATCCATGTTGCAGTCAGGATCGCGGCGATCACTGCGAGGCTGCTGAGAACGATGAGGCGGACGGGATACGAAGCCCATACCGAACTCGGTGCCAACGAATCCATCGCAGGCGACTGGGCGCCGCGTGCGCGATGTCTCGACCACGTCGTCCGTAGCGCTTCGAATTGAGAAACAAATGACGCCCACATAGCGTCCCGATGATGGGCGGAAGGAATTAGCGAAATGTGATTGTGGAAAGATTTATTCAGCTTGTTGGCACGTAGGTATATATGAAGTTAAGCCGCAATGAGGGGTTGAGCAAAACGACGATTTCGTGCGGCCTGTGATGGCTTTACTTGGGCTTAGCAAGGTCTTGGGCATATGGCAGTGCGGCGTTTGGCAACCAATTCTCGTCGTGGCCCGCGGACCGCGCCGTCCGTCTGATCATGCTTGGCCCGGCGAAACGGATAGTGCTGTGGTGGCCAAACCTGGCCTTGGCCGATTGCATGTGGTCCGCGCCTGATGGCGTTGGAAGGTAACAAGCCGCCCCCGTGGCTTGAAATCGCCGCGATTTGGACCGAAAACTTTCAGCGTTATGAGCAAAGTACCGGTAGTTGCCGCCCGCGGCCTCATGTGGCTGGCGCTCGCCCTCATTCTTCCGTTGCTGTTACCGCAGCCGGCGATGGCGCAGGCGGCGGGACAGAACTCGCTGCTGTCGCCGGGGACCGGCGATGGCCTGTTGACGCCGGCGCCGGTCACGCGCGGCGACGTATTCGGCCCGGGCGGCGTCTTGGCGCCGCAAGCGCAATGGCCGCCAGCCGCCCCGCGCGATGCCGCGCCGATCGTGCCGCCGATGGTGCCGGCCGGGCAGGCGGCGCTTGCGCTCTCTGCGCGTTTCGGCAAGAGCGCGCCGCAGATCGACGGCGGGCTCACTTGGCGCATCTATTCCACCAAGCGCGACGCGGCCGGCAATTATCAGCTCGTCAAGGAAGACAAATCGCCGGCGCCGACCCTGGTGCTGCCGGCCGGCAGCTACATCGTGCATGTCGGCTTCGGGCTCGCCACCGCGGTCAAGCCGGTGACGCTGAACGCGCAGACGGTGCGTGAAGACTTCGATCTCCCGGCGGGCGGGCTGCGCCTCGAGGCACGCGTCGGCGACGTGCGCATTCCCGCGGGCCAAGTGTCGTTCGACGTCTACAAGGGCAGCCAGTTCGAGCCGGGCGACCGCCGGCCGATCGCCGAACACCTGATGACCGGTAACGTGGTGGTGGTGCCGGAAGGCACTTATTACATCGTCTCGAATTACGGCGACGCCAATTCGGTGGTGCGCTCCGACATTCGCGTGGCCGCCGGCAAGCTCACCGACATCACCGTCACCCACCGCGCCGCCGCCATCACGCTCAAGCTGGTGAGCGAGAAAGGCGGCGAGGCGCTCGCCAATACCGCCTGGTCGGTGCTCACGCCCGGCGGCGACGTGATCAAGGAATCGATCGGCGCCTTTCCGCGCGTGATCCTGGCCGAAGGAGAATACCGCGCCATTGCCCGCAATGAGGGCAAGGTCTACGAGCGCGAATTCAAGGTGGTTACCGGCGTGGACGGCGACGTCGAAGTGCTGGCGCAGTAGCGTAAGCGTTAAGCAAGCTTGGCTCGGGAACCAAGCCATCGATCTGATCGTTGGAAGAGGCTATGGCGACGCAATCCATTGCGACCGACACGGCTTCAGACATTTTCGTCGCTCTTGACGTCGCGTCGATCGCCTTGCTGCTCGACGTCGACGGCACGCTGATCGATATCGGGCCGTCGCCCAATGAAGTCCACGTCGCCGGCGACTTGCGCGGTTCACTCGCGCGGCTGTCGGCGCTGACCGGCGGCGCGCTCGCGCTGGTGAGCGGGCGGCCGATCGCCGATCTCGACGCGTTGTTCGCGCCGCTGCGATTGCCGGCGATCGGCGGCCACGGCGCCGAGATGCGCCCGCGTGCGGGCGCCGCGGTCACGTCGGTCGCGCCATTGTCGGCGGATTTGCGCCGGCGTCTTGCCGAGGCGGCGACGCCGGGCTCTGGCATCATCGTCGAAGACAAGGGCTATTCGCTGGCGTTGCATTATCGGCAAGCGCCGCAGCACGAAGACCGCCTACGCTCGCATATCGCAGCCGGCCGCGCCGCCTATCCCGGCGAGGCGACCGAAGTGCTGCCGGGCAAGGCGATGCTCGAAGTCAAACGGCCGGACGTCAACAAGGGCGATGGCGTGCGCGATTTGATGCGCTACGCGCCCTTTGCCGGCCGCATGCCGGTGTTCGTCGGCGACGACGTCACCGACGAATCCGTGTTCGCGGTGCTGGCCGAGATCGGCGGCAAGGGCTTCTCGGTCGGCCGGCATTTCGCCGGGCTCGCCGGCATTTTCGATTCGCCGTTCGCGGTGCGCCGCGCCTTGCAGCGGCTGGCGGCCAAGACACGGACGGGGTCATGAGCGAATCCACGCTTGACCTCGCGGTCATCGCCAACGGTCGCACCGCGGCCCTGGTCGAGCCCACTGGGCGCATCGTGTGGTGGTGTCTGCCGCGCTACGACGGCGACCCGGTGTTTTGCCGGCTGCTCGCGGGCGAGGAGGAAAAAGGTTTCACCGACGTGGTGCTCGACGGCCAGGTGACGAATCGCTCGGCCTATATGCGCAACACCGCAATCGTGGTCACCGAGCTCGCAGACGGCGGCGGCAGCGTGCTGCGCATCACCGACTTCGCGCCGCGCTTCCACAATTTCGGCCGCATTTTCCGCCCGCCGCAGCTCGTGCGCATCATCGAGCCCCTCGCCGGCATGCCGCGCATCACCATCCGCTTCCGCACCGCGCACCGGTACGGCGTAGCGGTGACGACTCATTCGTCGGGTAGCAACCACATCCGCTACTGGCGCGACGACGTGCCGGTGCGGCTAACCACCGACGCGCCGCTCGCTTACGTCGAGAACGAAGCCTCCTTCGTGCTCACCCGCCCGGTGCACATGGTGATGGGCGTGGACGAGCCGTTCGAAGGCGCGCTCGAGAGCACCTGCCGGGAATTCTGCGAGCGCACCGGTCATTATTGGATGGAATGGGTACGGCGTCTGGCGTTCTCCAACGACTGGCAGGACGAGATCATCCGCGCCGGTATCACGCTCAAACTGTCGGCTTTCGAAGAAACCGGCGCGATCGTGGCGGCGCTCACCACCTCGATCCCGGAGGGGCCGCGGTCGGGCCGCAACTGGGACTATCGCTTCTGTTGGATGCGCGACGCCTTCTTCGTGGTGCGCGCGCTCAACCGCATTGGCGCGACGCGGACGATGGAGGAGTTTATCACCTACATCCTGAGCATCGCCGCGGGCCGCGCCGACCGGCTCAAGCCGCTGTACGGCGTGGTGCACACCGAGCCGCTCGAGGAGCGCATCGCCGCGGCGCTTGCCGGCTTCAACGGCGACGGTCCGGTGCGCATCGGCAATGCCGCCGCTGACCAGGCCCAGCACGATGTTTATGGCAGCATCATCATGGCGGCGACGCCAATGTTCTTCGACCGCCGGCTGCCGAATCCGGGCGATGCCGCGTTGTTCAGGGTCATCGAGCCGCTCGGCGAACAGGCGGCGCAGCTCGCGCTCGAGCCGGACGCCGGAATTTGGGAATATCGCGGCCGGCGGCGCGTGCACACCTATTCGGCGGCGATGTGCTGGGCCGGCTGCCAACGGCTCGAGGCGATCGCCGCCCACCTTGGCCTGCCGGAGCGCGCCGCCTATTGGGGCGCCATCGCCAAGCGCGTGGGCGACGAGGTGCTGGCGCGCGCCTGGAATCCCGAGCGCAAGGCGTTTTCCGCGGCTTTTGGCAGCGACGATCTCGACGCCAGTTGCCTGTTGCTCGCCGAAATCGGGCTGATCGCGCCCGACGACCCGCGCTTCGTCTCCACGGTGGAGGCGATCAGCCGTGAACTTCGGCGCGACTTCCACGTTATGCGATATGTCGCCGCAGACGATTTCGGCTTGCCGGAGACCGCCTTTTTGATTTGCCGATTCTGGCTGATCGATGCAATGTGGGAAATCGGGCGGCGCGACGAGGCGCGCGAGATGTTCGTCGACGCTCTGAAATTGCGCAATAGCTACGGGCTGCTCTCGGAGGATGTGCACCCACTGACCGGCAAGCTGTGGGGAAATTTTCCGCAGACTTATTCGATGTCGGGTTTGATACTCACCGCGATCAAGCTTTCGCGCAGCTGGGGAGACCGGTATTGGCGCGGCTCGTCGTAGTCTCCAATCGCGTCGGCGTTCCCGACCGCAACGCGCGCGCCGGCGGGCTCGAAGTCGCGATCCGCCCCACGTTGCGGCAGCGCGGCGGGCTTTGGTTCGGCTGGAGCGGGCGGGCGTCGGGGCAGGACCCCGGTCCCGGGAAGGTCGTCGAGCACGGCAACGTCACCTACGGCACGGTCGATCTGCGCGAGGACGATTACCAGGAATTCTACAACGGCTTCGCCAACCGCGTGCTTTGGCCGATCCTGCATTACCGGCTCGACCTTGCCGAATTCACGCGGCGCGATCTCGGCGGCTATTTCCGCGTCAACGAATTCTTCGCGCGCAATCTGGAAAAACTGCTGAAGCCCGACGACGTCATCTGGGTGCACGACTATCATCTGATCCCGTTCGCCAAGTCGCTGCGCGAGCGCGGGCACAATAATAGAATCGGATTTTTCCTCCATATTCCGTTTCCGCCGCCGGAGATCGTCACCGCGCTGCCCAATCACGACCAGCTCATTCCGGCGCTCTGTCACTACGATCTCGTCGGCTTACAGACCGAGGTCGATGCCGCGAACTTCTCACGCTATATCGCCACGGAATGCGGGCTGCCTTGGGCGGGCGGCAACAGCTTCTATTACGGCAACCGCATCGTGCAGATCGGCACCTTCCCGGTCGGCGTCGAAACCGAGGCCTTCGCGCGGCTGGCGCGGCGCGCCATCGAGACCGCCTTCGTGCGCGAGGTGCTCGACAGCCTGTCCGGCCGCGCCATGTTCATCGGCGTCGACCGCCTCGATTACACCAAGGGCATTCCCGAGCGGATGAGCGCGTTCGAGCGCTTCCTTGCCAACTTCCCCGACTGGCGCGGCCGCGTCACCTATCTGCAGATCACCCCGCGCAGCCGCACCGACATCCCGGAATATCACGACATCGGCCGCCATGTCGGTGAGGCGGTCGGCCGCATCAACGGCACCTACGGCGAGGCGTCGTGGACGCCGCTGCGCTACATCAACAAGGCGCACAGCCGCACCGCGCTCGCCGGCCTTTACCGCGCCGCGCGCGCCGGCCTCGTTACGCCGCTGCGCGACGGCATGAACCTGGTGGCCAAGGAATTCGTCGCGGCGCAGAACCCGGACGATCCCGGCGTGCTGATCTTGTCGCGCTTTGCCGGCGCCGCGCATGAATGCACCGCCGCGCTCCTGGTCAATCCTTACGACCCGGAAGGCGTCGCCATCGCCGTCAACCGCGCGCTGTCGATGCCGCTGGAGGAGCGCCGCCAGCGCCAGGCGGCGAACTTCAGGGTGCTGGTGAAGAACGACCTGTCGCATTGGGCCGAGCGCTTCTTGGGCATGCTGGAACGGCCGCCGCATTCCGGCATGGAGCGGGTGCGCGCCGCGGCCGGCGGCTGAGCGCGCTTGATCTAGGTCATTTGCAGCAAGCCGCTGCGTGGCTAGGCTGTAATTCTGTCAATGGGGCTGCCGATGATTCATCGAACGATCTTGGCTGCGGTGCTGCTCGCCGCCGCCACGCAAGTGGCCGCCGCGGCCGACATCGCGAACGGCGAAAAGCTCGCCAAGCGCTGGTGCGCGGCTTGCCATGTGGTCGCCGCCGATCAGAAAAGCGGCAACACGCAGGTATCGCCGTTCTCGGCCATCGCCAAGTTGCCCGGCTTCGATGACGCAAGGCTCGCGCTTTATCTGCTGACGCCGCATCCGAGAATGCCGGACATGAATCTTTCACGCAACGAGGCCGCCGACCTCGCGGCCTATATCGTGAGCCAGGGCCGTTAACGGCGATTTCGACGGCAACGGCAAGAAGGAGGGGCTCGCCCGTGAGATCGCGGGCCTGCAGAACGAGTACTACCGGGTGGCGGTGGGAACCGCCCACGCAGACCATCAAACCACCGTCACAATCCAGGCATGACCCGATTCCGTCCGGTCGGATCATGCTCTATGAATGAAAGGCCTGGCCGGTGAATATCATTGGAATGACACGGGGACCGACGACAATGTTCCACTTTCTGGAATCGACGGCCGCGCAATACATGACGTCCGCCGTCAAAACCGTCACGCGCGCGTGCACCCTGGCCGAGCTGGAATCATTGTTCGCCAAATACGATTTCGACGCGCTGCCGGTGATGGACGACGGCAAGCTGCTCGGCATCGTCACCAAGTTCGATTTCCTGCGCTCGTTCGCCTTCACGACGGGCCAGCTGGTGCCGAGCTATGACGAACTGATGAAACGCACGGTCGGCGATGTCATGACCGATGGCGTCATCCACGTCGAGCCGGCGTCGCCCTTGACCCGCGTGCTGCAGATGATGGTCAACCACCGCATTCGCAGCTTCCCGGTGGTGGATGCCAAAGGCAAGCTGGTGGGCATGATCTCGCGCGGCGACGTCATGCGCGCGCTCAAGCAGGCGACCGGCGGCAAGTAAGCCAACGGTTCAGGCCGCGGCCTTCGCCCGCCGCACGTCCGGCGCGACCGCCTCGTCGGCGAGCGCACGAAGCGCCGCCTCGAGCGGCATCACCTGCTGGCCTTCTTTGCCCAGGCGGCGGATGGAAACGGTGCGCTCGGCCGCCTCCTTCTTGCCGACCACCAGCAGAGCAGGGACCTTGGCGAGCGAGTGCTCGCGCACCTTGTAATTGATCTTCTCGTTGCGCAGATCGCCGTCGACGCGCAGCCCGAGCCGGCGTGCCGCGGCAATCGCCTCACGCGCGTAGTCGTCGGCGTCGGAGGTAATGGTGGCGACGACCGCCTGCATTGGCGAGAGCCATAACGGCAGATGCCCGGCATAGTGCTCGATGAGAATGCCGGTGAAGCGCTCCAGCGAGCCGAACATGGCACGATGCAGCATCACCGGCGTGATCTTGTTCGAATGCTCGTCGATATAGAAGGCGCCGAGCCGCCCCGGCAGATTGAGGTCGACCTGCACGGTGCCGCATTGCCATTCGCGGCCGATGGCGTCGCGTAGCACGTATTCGAGCTTCGGCCCGTAAAAGGCGCCTTCGCCTTTGTTCAGCGTCCACGGCCGCCCGGAAGCCTGCAACGCGGCCATCAGCGCAGCTTCCGCCTTGTCCCATACCGCATCGTCGCCGATGCGCTTGTCGGGCCGGTCGGAGAACTTGATGCGCACGTCGTCGAAGCCGAAATCGCGATAGATCGAAAGGATCTGGTCGTTGACCTTGAGCGTCTCTTCGGCGATCTGGCTTTCCATGATGAAGATGTGCGCGTCGTCCTGGGTGAAGGCCCGCACCCGCATCAGCCCGTGCAGCGCGCCCGACGGCTCGAAGCGGTGCACCTTGCCGAACTCGGCGATGCGCAACGGCAGGTCGCGGTACGACTTCAGGCCGTTCTTGAAAATCTGTACGTGGCCGGGGCAGTTCATCGGTTTGATGGCGTAGACGCGCTCGTCCTCCTCGCGCTTGGCGGTCAGGAACATCATGTCGTTGTAGGTCGGGATGTGGCCGGTGGTGACCCACAGTTCACGGTCCATCAGTTGCGGCGAGTTCACCTCGATGAAGCCGAAGTCCTGCTGGCGGCGGCGGATGTAGCCTTCGAGCTGCTGGAACAGCGTCCAGCCATTGGCGTGCCAGAACACCGAGCCCGGCGCCTCCTCCTGGAAGTGGAACAGATCCATCTCGCGCCCCAGGCGGCGATGGTCGCGCCTCTCGGCTTCCTCGATCTGCTTGAGGTAGGCGTCGAGCTCCTCCTGCTTGGCGAAGGCGGTGCCGTAGATGCGGGTGAGCATCGGATTGCGCGCGTCGCCGCGCCAATAGGCGCCGGCCACCTTCATCAGCTTGAAGGCGTTGCCGATCTTGCCGGTCGAGGTCATGTGCGGGCCGCGGCACAGATCGAACCAGTCGCCCTGCTTGTAGATCTTGATCTGCTGGTCCTCGGGAATGGCGTCGACCAGCTCGACCTTGAAGCTCTCGCCCATGTCGGCGAAGGTTTTTTTCGCCTGCTCGCGCGACCAAATTTCCTTGGTGAAGGGTTTATCGCGGGCGATGATCTCCTTCATCTTCTTTTCGATGACGGGGAGGTCCTCCAGCGTGAACGGCTGGTTGCGGAAGAAGTCGTAATAGAAGCCGTTCTCGATCACCGGGCCGATGGTGACCTGCGTGCCCGGCCACAGCGACTGCACGGCTTCGGCCAGTACATGCGCGGCGTCGTGGCGGATCAGCTCCAGCGCGCGCGGGTCGTCGCGGTTGATGAACTCGATCTTGGCGTCGCGCTCGATCGGGTCGCTCAGATTGGCAAGCCCGCCGTCGAGCGCCATGGCGACGGTGCGCTTGGCCAGCGAGGGCGAAATGCCCTTGGCGACGTCCGAACCAGTTGTGCCCGAGGGGTAGTCCCGACGCGCGCCGTCGGGGAAGGTCAATGCGACCATGACGCGGCTCCTTTGCTCACTCGCTGCCTACGAACGCAGGTAAGCGTGATTTGGCAGTGGATATAACAGCCGATCGTGGCCTTGCAACTGCTTTCAGCGTGCCTCCGCTGGCTTAACCCCTACCCGATAGGCGCTCGATACCACCAGCACGCCAAGCGTGATAATGAGCCCGCTCAGATTGGCGAGGAACTGGCTAGCGGCGTCGATATTGCCGCCGATGCCGTAGCCCAGCCCCAGATAAGCCGCGGTCCAGATCAGTCGCCCCAACAGGGCGAACACGAGAAAATGCGCAAATGAGTATCGGCTCACGCCGGCGAAGATGCTGACCACCGAGCTCAATGATGAGGTCAGCGTGCGCGACACAATCACCGTGACACCGCCCCACTGTTGCAGCAGCGTCCGAATGCCGTCCCGGCGCTGCGGGCTGTAACCGATCCAGCGCCCATGCCGGGCAAGGAAATTGTCGCTGACCGCGCGACCGATGGCGTAAGCGATGATGTCGCCGGCGAACGAAGCAGCGACGGCGATCAGCCCGGCCCATTCCCAACGCAGGTTGCCCAGCGCGGCGAGCGAGCCGGCGAGCACGGCGGCGACGCCGATCGGCAGCGGCAAGCCGATTGCCCCGAGCAACAGCGTCAACGCCAATGCTGGATAACCGTAGACCAGCAACGCCGACAAAATGCGGTCGGTCAGACCGCCGGAGCTTTGGCCGCTCTCGGGCGCCGGCGCCGATTGGCCGAGCGCTTGCTGCACCCGTCGCACGTAATCGAACCGCGACAGGCCACGCTTGTCGGCGGTGTCCTTGAGGCTTTCGCTGCCGCGCGTCTGCGGCGGCAGGCCGAGCCGCGGGATCAACTCGTTCAGCGGCACGCGATACGTTGCCGCCACATGATCGAGCGTCATCCAGGCGCGCAGGCTGCTCAACTGCGGCCGGCCGGCTTCATAGGCCGAGCGCAACAGCAGGAACGAACTGTAGCTGCGCAATCCGAAAAAGACCGAGGCCAACGCGCTAAGTGCGATGATGGCGGTGAGAATATGGCGCGCGCGTCTGTTCATCGCGGCGGGATTTCGTTGGTCCCGCGCCAGCGTCCGTAGCGCCAGGGCAGGTACCAGCGCGCTGAGGCCGGCACTTGCGCCGGCACGAAATCGAGGCCGTGGGTTCCCCACGGCTGGCAGCGCAGAATGCGCGCGAGCGTCATCCAGCTTCCGGCCCAGAGCCCGTGGCGGCGAAGCGCCTCGTCGGCATATTCGGAACAAGACGGCAGATGGCGGCAGCGCGGGCCGATCAGCGGGCCCAGCGTGTAGCGATAAAGCGTCACCAGACCGCGCCCCACAAGCCGCGGCCAATTCCCCGGACGTAACGATGACCTGCGCGCGTCACTCATGTCGGCGAGCAAAGTTCCAAAATGGTCGCGTGGAAAGTTCCATCGAAATGGAACCGCGAGTTTTGATCTAAACCAATGTCGATGGCGGCCTTTTTACACTAGACCCGACTCCAGGGGCTGATTAAAACTGACACAGTCGGGGTGTCCTAAACCCGCTCAAGCCCGGCGCGGTACGCGCATAACGACGCCAAGAAAGGGCTCGGCGGCGAAAGGGGAAGAATGACTCGATCTCTCGTGGTGGCCATGGCGCTCGCGGCCGCGGCGCAGGTGACGCTGTTGCCGGCGACGGCCGACGTGGTCGACCGGACGTTGCCGATGCGCTTCGAGTTGCGCTTGCAAGGTCCGGCGGATGCGTGCGGCGCAAAATGCAAGCTTTGGGTTGCGGCGAGCGGCGCCATCACGGCGGACACGCCACGCGACTTCGAAGCGTTCGCCCAGCACCTCGAGCTCGACGGCGCCACTGTCGTGCTCGACTCCGACGGCGGCTCGGTGCATGGCGCCATCGCGCTCGGCCGCGACATCCGCCGCCTCGGTCTCAACACCACCATCGGCCGCATCGTCGATCTTGACGGCGCCGGGGACACGCCGCGCGGCAAATACACGCCGCGCGCCGATTGCGAATCGATGTGCGGCTTCGTGCTGCTTGCCGGCGTGCACCGCGTGGTGCCGCCGGAAGCGCGCGTGATGGTGCACCAGATCTGGCTCGGCGACCGCCGCGACGACCCGACCGCGGCGATTTACACGGCCGAAGACCTCGTGCTGGTGCAGCGCGACATCGGGCGGCTCGCCAAATACACCATCGAGATGGGCGGCTCGATCGACCTGCTCAATCTGGCGCTGCGCATCCCGCCGTGGGAGCCGATGCACGCTTTGACGGCGGACGAGTTGCGGCTGACCCGGCTTGCGACCGACGAGCCGCCGCCGGTGGCCGCGGCGCCTGCGGTCGCTTCGGCGCCGGCGCCGGTTCTCAAGCAGCCGATTCCGCGGGTGACCGACGGCGCGCGCGCGACCGCCATCAGCGAGCGACGTTGGACGGTGATTGATCATGCCGGCGTTGCGGCGCTGGCGCGGCGCCAGCCGCTCACTGTCGAAGGCGAGGACATCGGCAGCTTCGATCTCATGCTCGGCTGTGGCGCCGGCCCGGGCCGCTACGACGTGAACTATATCGAGCGGCGGCACGACAGCGGCCGCATTCGGGTGCCGCCGGCGCTCGGCACGGTATCGGTGACGGTCGGCCGCATCGCGGCCCCGCTCAAGGTCGTTTCCTCGGAACGGCGCAGCGAGCCGGCCGAGCTCGTCACCTATGCCGCGGGTCCGGTTCCGGCCAATCTCATCGACGCGTTCATTGCGCCCGGCAGTCACTCGATGATGATCGAGACCACGAGCGCCGACACGGTCACCGGCATCCGTCTCGGCAATACCGGCGCGCAGCAGAACCTGCCGCAACTCGAAGCCGGCTGCGCCAAGGCGATCGGCAACCGCGCCGATCTGATCGCGCCCAAGACCGGCAACATCGCCGCGGCGAAGTAAAATTATTCCGCCGCCTGCTCCTGGGCTTTCTTGGCTTCGATCTGATCGAGCGCCGAGACCACCGCATCGAAGGTGAGCATGGTCGAGGCGTGGCGCGCCTTGTAGTCGCGCACCGGCTCGAGCACGGCGATGTCGGCCCATTTGCCGGAGGGCGGCGGGCCGTTTTCCTTGAGCATCTTGCGCACCGTCTCCCGTAGCTCGCGCAGTTCGGCGGGCTTTGAGCCGATCACGTGGCGCGCCATGATCGAGGAGGAGGCCTGGCCGAGCGCGCAGGCCTTCACGTCATGGGCGAAATCGCCGACCACCGGACCATTCATCTTGAGTTCCACGGTGACCGTCGATCCGCACAGCTTGGAATGCGCGGTGGCGCTGGCGTCGGGCTTATCGAGGTGTCCCAAACGCGGGATATTGCCCGCCAGATCGAGGATTCGCTCGTTATAAACCTCGTTGATCATTAATGTTTTCCCGATCCTCGGTGAAGCCCGGATTGCCACCGCCGCCCAAACGAATATATAGGGGGCAGCCCGCCGGTGCGAGAAGGGGTTCCCGCGCCCGCCATGGTTCAAGCCATGCCGTACGGGCATGCGGCGTCCGACGCCCCGCATTGGACTTGAGACGGTCCGACGGGTTACTGACGCGGCCACCCCGGTGACACTCCCGGTGCTGCTCACGCAAGCGAGCGCCGGTCGAACGGAGAGACCGTCGATGGACGCCAAGAATACGATCATCAAGCCGTGGCCCAAGCAGGGCCTGTCCGAGCACGTGCGGGCGGCGCCGACGCCTCCCGGCCCGCGCCCGTCGCGCGCAGAGGCGGAAGCCGCGGTGCGCACCCTGATCGCCTACACCGGCGACGACCCCAACCGCGAAGGCGTGCTGGAGACGCCGAAGCGTGTCATCGACGCTTACGAGGAAATCTATCAGGGCTATCGCGAATGCCCCGCCGAAGTGCTGGACCGCACGTTCAGCGAGACCGGCGGCTATGACGACTTCGTGCTCGTCAAGGACATCGGCTTCAATTCGCATTGCGAGCACCACATGATGCCGTTCTTCGGCAAGGCGCACATCGCCTATATGCCGACCGAGCGGGTGGTGGGGCTGTCGAAGCTGGCGCGCCTGCTCGACGTCTATGCGCTGCGTCTGCAGACGCAGGAGCACCTCACCTCGCAGGTGGCGACCGCGATCGACGAGATCCTGAAACCCCGCGGCGTCGCGGTGATGATCGAGGCCGAGCATATGTGCATGTCGCTGCGCGGCGTGGAAAAACCCGGCGCACTGACGGTGACCACGCATTTCACCGGCGCCTTCCGCGACGACGCCAGCGAGCAAGTGCGTTTCATGACCATGCTGCGCGGGACGCAACGCTAGGCCCCGCGTCAACCACGCGAGGCGAATTTGGCTGACAAGACCGCAATCGAGGAAGGAACAGCCTTCGCGCCGCAGTTCGGCGCCGACGGGCTGATCACGGCCGTCGTCACCGATGCCACATCGGGTGACGTGCTGATGGTCGCGCACATGGACCAGGGCGCGCTGGCCAAGACCATCGCCAGCGGCGAGGCTTGGTATTACAGCCGCTCGCGCCACAAGCTGTGGAAGAAGGGCGAAAGTTCCGGCCACGTCCAGCGCGTGGTCGAGCTGCGCGTCGATTGCGATCAGGACGCGCTCTGGCTCACGGTCGAGCAGGGGGGCCCGGGCGCTTGCCACACCGGGCGGCGCTCATGCTTCTACCGCGCGGTGCCGCTCGGGCAGAGCGGGGCTGTCAAACTGGAATTCCGTAACGCCGACAAGACGTTCGACCCACAGTCGGTCTATGGCCGGGCCGGCAAAAGCGAACGTAAGTAGGCCGGCGCCGCTAGTTTCGCCATGACCCGATCACGTGTAGACTTTTCACGGGTTAATCAGTTCTGGGCGGCGTTATGGGTGATGGGGCGGTAGCTGCGATTCGGCGCGAGGCGAAACGGCGTTTTTGTCTCCTGCTGGTGAAGCCGTCGCATTACGACGAGGACGGCTACGTCATCCAGTGGATGCGCTCGCCGGTGCCGTCGAACTCGCTGGCTGCGCTTTACGGGCTCGCCAAAGATTGCGCCGAACGCCGTGTCCTCGGCGACGACGTCGACATCGAGATCCACGCCTTCGACGAGATCAACACGCGCATCCGCCCCGATCGCCTGGCGGCGATGATCGAGGAAGCCGGCGCCGGCATGGTGATGCTGGCCGGCGTGCAGTCGAACCAGTTCCCGCGCGCGCTCGACATCGCCAAGCCGCTGCGCGAGCGCGGCATCCAGGTGGGCATCGGCGGCTTCCACGTCTCCGGCGTGCTGGCGATGCTCAACGGCGAAGACGCCGATCTCGACCGGGCGCGCGCCATGGGCCTGTCGCTGTTCGCCGGCGAGGCGGAAGGCCGGCTCGAGATCGTGCTGCGCGACGCCGCCGACGCCGCGCTCAAGCCGCTCTACAATTACATGGACGATCTGCCCGGCATCGAGGGCACGCCGGTGCCGCTGCTGCGCGTCGAGCGGGCGCAGCGCACCATCGCCGGCACCACCTCGTTCGACGCCGGCCGCGGCTGTCCCTATCAGTGTTCGTTCTGCACCATCATCAACGTGCAGGGCCGCAAATCGCGCCGGCGCTCGCCCGACGACATCGAGCGCATCGTGCGGCTGAATTACGCGCAGGGCCTGCGCGCCTTCTTCATCACCGACGACAATTTCGCCCGCAACAAGGATTGGGAGATCATCCTCGATCGGCTCATTTATCTGCGCGAGGTGGAGAAGTTCAACACGAGCTTCATCATCCAGGTCGACACGCTCTGCTATAAGCTGCCGAATTTCGTGCAGAAATGCGCGCGCGCCGGCGTCAAGCGCGTGTTCATCGGGTTGGAGAACATCAATCCGGACAATCTGCTGGGCGCCAAAAAACGGCAGAACAAGATCACCGAATACCGGCAGATTCTGCTCGCCTGGAAGAGCGTGGCGGTCCTCACCTATGCCGGCTATATCCTCGGATTTCCAAACGACACGGTCGATTCGATCATGCACGACATCGACGTGATCAAGCGCGAGCTGCCGGTCGATCTTCTGGAATTCTTCTATCTGACGCCGCTGCCGGGTTCGGAGGATCACCTCAAGCTCAAACGCGCCGGGGCGCCGCTCGATCCCGACATGAACAAGTACGATCTCAATCACATCTGCACGACGCATCCGAAAATGTCGCGCGCGGACTGGGATCGCGCCTACAAGGCGGCATGGCAGCGCTACTACACCATCGACCACGTTGAGACGATCATGCGGCGGGTGGCCGCGAGCAGGGCGAACGCCAGCAATGCGCTGTTCCTGATCACCTGGTTCATGGGCAGTATCAATTTCGAGCACATCCATCCGCTCGAGAGCGGCCTCCTGCGCCTGAAATACCGGCGCGACCGGCGGTTCGGTTTTGCGATCGAGCCGATCTGGTCGTTTTATCCGAAATACTTTGCCGAGATGGCGACCAAGGTGGTGCGCTGGGGCGCGCTCTATCTGCGGCTTCGCCGCATTTATTTGCGGATCAAGCACGACCCGAAACGCTTCGAATATACCGATCTTGCCACGACGCCGGTCGCCGCCGACGAGGCCGAAACGCACGAATTGTTCGGCACCGACGCGGCGCGCGCCTACATCGCGCGCACCGAGCGGGTGAAAGAGGCGCAAGCCGGCCACGCCCACGAGCCGGCGCCGATGGAAGCCGCCGAATAAGACTCAGCCCATCCGCGCCAATAGTGCCTGCGCCCGCGCCAGATGCGGGCGGTCGTACATCTTGCCGTCAATGGCGACCGCGCCGGCGCCGGGCTTGGCGGCGAAGGCGGCGACGATCGCCTTGGCCTTCTCGATCTGCTCTGTGCTCGGCGTGAACACTTCGTTGATCACCGCGACCTGCGCCGGATGAATCGCCAGCCGTCCGGCAAAGCCGTCGCGGCGCGCCAGTTCGGTGTCGCGGCGCAAGACGTCGGCATCGCGGAAATTGACGTGGATGGTCTCGATCGCCGGGACTTTCGCCGCCGCCGCGCCGAACAGGCAGAACGAGCGGGCGAGGCGATAGGGCTCGGTGAGCGTGCCGTCGGCCTCGCGGTTCGCCTCGGCGCCGAGCTCGGCCGACAAGTCCTCGGGGCCCCAGGTCATGCCGATCAGCCGCGTGCTGCAATTTCGGTAGCTCCCTGCGGTGAACAGGCCCATCGCCGATTCGACAGTCTGCGCCAAAATCTTGATCGAACCTTCGGGCAGGCCGGCGATGGCTTCGCGCGCGGTCAGCTTGGCGTCGACATGGGTGACGCTGGCGCCGCCTTCCGCCTTGGGGAACAGGATCGCGTCCGGCTTGCCCGGCACGATGGCGTCGAGATCGGCGTCGGTCATGCCGGTATCGAGGCCGTTGATGCGCACCAAGAGGCGAGGGCGGTCTTGCTTCGGACTCGCGCTCTTGAGGAAGGCGAGCGCCGCCTGGCGCGCCGCCTCCTTGCGCTCCGGCATGATCGAATCCTCGAGGTCGAGGATCACCGCATCGGCGCCGCTCGCCATCGCCCTGTCGAGCTTCGGGCCGCCGTCGGCGGGGACGAAGAGAAGTGAACGCATCTGCCCTCATCGAAACGTCGGCCGGCCAAGGCGGCCGGCGATCTTGCAGCGCGGACAATAGGCTGGCGGCGACTGCGCCGACAAGCGTGAACGGCGCGCCGCTTGAGGCAAGTCAATGAATAATCCGTTCGGACTGCCATTCTCCGGCGATGCTTGAAAGCATGACGCAGCACGTTTCACGCCGCCGCTTCGCCTTGACGCTCGCCATGGGGCTGGGCGTCACGCTGTTTGCGCCGATGGCCGTCCGCGCCGCGGAGACGGTGCGGACCGGCGCGGCCGGCGACAGCTACGTGCTTGAGCTCGACGGCAATCCGTCGACCGGGTACCGCTGGAAACTCAGCGAAGCGAAAAGCGAAAACCTCCGCATCCTGCGCATTGACGACTTGGGTTATCGCGCCGCGCAAAGCACGCCGGGCAAGTTGATCGTCGGCGCGCCGGCGCCGTACCAGTTCCGCGTCACTTTGCTGGCCGCCGACAGCGCAACGATCGTGTTTGACTATCTGCGCCCCTGGGAAGGCCGGGCGATCAAGACGTTCGAGCAGCGCGTCCAGGTGCGCGGACAATAAGCGGACAGAAACTTACTTGCAGGGGGTGCCCCTGGCCGTGCAACGGACCGTGCTCTTGCTGGCGAGATCGCATTTGACGCTCTTGCCCTTGGCCTTGTCCCACTGCGAATAGGCGGCGCCGGCCTGCTTGGCCGCCTGCGCGGTCCAGGCGCCGATCGCGCTTTTTTCCGCCTCCGCCTGATGATTCCACATGGCGGTCTCGCCGGTCGCGCTCACCTGCATACGCAGGCACTGATCGGCGGGCTGCGCGTGGGCCATGCCGGCCTCCGCGAGTCCTGCCAAAGCGAGCAATGCCAGTCGAGCTTTCATCGTCGCCTCCATTTGCCAGAGGTCCGACAATCATCCAGCCGCCGGCGGCGGCATTGACGCAGGTCAAGCCACCGCCGCGGCCAGCAAAACCGTCATCCGTTCGGCCGCATCACGATGAAGGCATTGCGGTGGCATTCGGCGACCAGCGTGCCGTCCTGCTTGAATGCCTTATGATGGAAGGTGACGATGCCGGCGCCGGGGCGTGACTTTGATTCGCGCTTGGAGACCACCGTCGTCTCGCAGTGCACGGTGTCGCCCTCGAACAACGGTGCGGGAAACTTCACGTCGGTCATGCCGAGATTGGCGATGGTGGTGCCGACCGTCATGTCGGACACCTGAATGCCGATCATCAGGCCGAGCGTGAACAGCGAGTTCATCAGCGGCTGGCCCCAGTCGGTCTCCTGCTCGCAGAAGTGCCGGTCGATGTGCAGCGGCTGCGGGTTGAGCGTCATGTTGGAGAACAACATGTTGTCCATCTGTGTGACCGTGCGCGTGTAGCGGTGTTCGTAGGTCTTGCCAACCTCGAAATCCTCGAAGTAAAGCCCGCCGCGCTTGTGCCGCTGGATCGTCTCCGCCATCGCCGTCCTCCGCATTGCCGGCGGGCCGCCCCGCCGCCGTTAATCATTCATTTACCATAATTACCCAGGATCGGCAGAGATCGCGCATGTCGGTGTCCGGTTAGGCCAGCATTTCGGCCCGCGACCTCGAGGCCCCACTTTTTAAGGCCAGACATGGCGGTCGATTCCATCCTAGCCACCGCATCGGCCCATATCGCGGGCGCGATCCGCGATGCGGCGCGGGCGACCGGCGCGAGCTTCGAATATCTGCTCACCGCCGCGCGCATGGAATCCAACCTCAATCCGGCGGCGCAGGCAACGACCTCGTCGGCGACCGGCCTCTACCAGTTCATCGACCAGACTTGGCTCGGTACGCTAAAGACCGCCGGGCCCGCGCACGGCTACGGCCAATATGCCGACGCCATCACGGTCGGCGCCGACGGCCGCTATGAAGTGGCCGACCCCAACATGCGCGCGGCGATCATGCGGCTGCGCAACGATCCGGCGGTGAGCGCGACCATGGCCGGCGCCTTCACACAGAGCAACGCCGCGCAGCTTGCTTCCGCGCTCGGCCGTCAGCCCTCGGAGGCCGAACTCTACATCGCGCATTTCCTCGGTTCCGACGGCGCGGTGAAACTCATCGGCGCGGTGACCAGCCAGCCGAACGCCAACGCGGCGCAAATGTTTCCCCAAGCGGCGGCGGCCAATCCGAGTATCTTCCTCAACCGCGCCGGCCAGCCGCGCAGCGCGAGCGATGTCTATGCCGCGCTCACCGGCCGCTTCGAGGTGGCGCGCGCCATGGCCTTCGGCCCCGGGCTGCGCGGCACGCAAGCCGCGACGCCGGATCCCGCCGGCGTGGCGCAAGTCTATGCGGATGCGACCGCGCGGCCGCTGGCGATCCCCGTGCCGGTGCCGGCGGTGCCGCCGGAGCAGCGGCCGTTCTTCCAATCGATGTTCTCCGATCGCGGCAGCCGGGCGGTGACGCAGACCGTGAGCAATCTATGGATGCCGGCCGGCGCCGATGCGCCGGCGCAAGCCGGGCCGCCGCTCATGCACAACCTGTTCGCCGATCCGCCCGCCGGCGCGGCCAAGCCGCCAGGCGGAAAAATCTAAGCGCAAAGCTGCGTGCGCTGATTACCGCATGGTTAATGGCCGCATAATTTCTATGGTGAACGCTTTGTTAAGCGTCCGGCGCTAGGCTGAACCTTGCCGTCGACGTGGGGTGACGGCTGTCAGTCGCGTCAGGTTGTAGCATGATTGTCCGTCAGTTTTTGCAGTGGATCCGCCACGCGCCGCCCGGCGAACGCGCCGAGGCCACCTCCGCGCTGGCCCGCGCCTATCTTTATTCCGATCTGTCGGACGACGATCTCGCCGCCGCCGAAGGCGCGATGATCATGCTGCTCGACGATCCGTCGCCGCTGGTGCGGCGTGCGCTCGCCGACGTGTTCGCCACCTCGCAGAGGGCGCCGCCGGTGGTGATCCGCGCGCTCGCCAACGATCAGCCGGAAATCGCCATGGCGGTCCTCGCGCTGTCGCCGATGCTGCAGGAATCCGACCTGATCGATCTGGCGGCGACCGCGCAGCCGGCCGCGCAAACCGCGATCGCCAGCCGCGCCATGCTGACACGCTCGCTCGCCGCAGCCATTGCCGAAGTCGGCTCGGCGCGGGCCTGCCTCGCGCTCCTGGAAAACGCCGACGCCGACATCCCGCCGTTCTCCGTCGACCGCGTGGTCGAACGTTTCGGCCATCTGGCGCCGATCCGCGAAAACCTGCTGGCGCGCGCCGATCTGCCGATGGCGACCCGTCAGGCGCTGCTCGCCAAGCTGTCGCGCACGCTCGCCGGCTTCGTCGCCGGACGGCAATGGCTCGGCCCCGAACATGCGGAAGACGCCGCGCGCGAGGCTTGCGAGAAAGCGACAGTCGCGCTCGCTGCCGACACGCCCTATGAAGAGATCAATGATCTGGTGCAGCATCTGCGCGAAAGCGGCCAGCTCACCGCCGGCATGATCCTGCGCGCGCTGTTGTCCGGCAATGTCGTGCTGTTCGAGGAGGCGCTGGCGGACTTGTCCGGCGTGCCGATCGACCGCGTCACCGGCTATATCCACGACCGCAACATTTCCGGCTTCACCGCGCTCTACCGCAAGGCCGGGCTGCCCGATCAGGCCTACCCGGCGTTCCGCGAAGCCATCGCGGCGATGTGCGAGGGCGCGCTGGTCGGCGAACGCGGCGGAGCGGGCCAGCTCAAGCGGCGCATGGTCGAGCGCGTGCTCGCGGCCTGCGAGGCCGAGCGCGGCCGCGATCTGACCTCGCTTTTGGCCCTGCTGCGGCGGTTCGCGGTCGAGGCGGCGCGCGAGGAAGCGCGCATGTTCTGCGACGACCTGGTCGCCAATGACGACCGCGCGGACCCGCACCGGCTCATCACCGCCGACGCGCGCCTGGTCGCGTAAGCGCTTCAGCCGTCGTCATCCGCGAAGGCGCGGCACCCGGTCATTGCCGGGGCGCTTGGTTAAACTCACTCCGGCGCGATCGAGGGACCGAGAATCTGCGCGAGCACCTCGGGCCGGTCGCGGTTCTCATGGGTGAGGAACTCGTCGGTGACCACCCGCAGGCGCTTGGTCAGCGTGGCCGCCAGCGCCTTGGCGTCGGAACGGGAATATTCACGGTGGATCGCGCGCACCGCGTCGACATGTTGATCGACCAGCATGACCGGTATGCGCGTGACGTCCGGCGTGTGCTCGATCAGCCGGCACAGGCTGTCGGCGGCCAAGGCCACCAGCGGGAAGCCGAAGGTCGCGGCTTCGCCCTTGATGTCATGGGCGGCGTGAAACAGCGCGTCCCTGTTGGTCGTGGTAAAGCCCCCTTTGGCGAGAGCGCGGCGGGCGGCCTCGAGCCGCTCGCATTCGGTATCCATCCAGGTCGAGAATTCGCTCGACAGATCGGCAAGCGCCTTTTCCGCGCGCGCCACCGGATGATCTTCGCCAGGCTCCAGCGGCTTGATACTGACCGCCTTGCGCAGCTTGTTTTCCGGCGTGATCACCTCGTGATCGCCGTAGGTCGCGACCGCCGTCGAATTCTTCTTATGGTGCGCCATGGTGGACTGCCTTGTCAGCCGGGGGAGCGGAGTTTGTCGGAAAGCGCGGTTTGCTTGATCACGTCGGCTTTGCCGCCCTTGCGGCGCTCCGTGCCGACGTAGCTCGGATTGACATTGCGGCGGCGGTCGGGACCGAAATAGGTCTTGGTCTTGATGAAGGGGCGCGGATTGGCGACCACGTTGACGATGCGCTGATACAGCCCCTTGGCCGAAATCGGCTTGGCCAGGAACTCGGTGATGCCCGCGTCGCGCGCGGAGACCACGCGCTTCTTTTCCGAATGGCCGGTGAGCATGATGATCGGCACATACGGATTGGAATTGGCGCCGGGCTGCCGAATCATCTGCGTGAGTTCCAGGCCGTCGAAGATCGGCATCGCCCAGTCGGTGATTAGGATATCGGGGCTGTGCTGGGTGAAGGCTTCGAGCCCTGCTGCGCCGTCTTCGGCCTCATGCACCTCGCGCGCGCCGAAGCTGTGCAGCAAGGTGCGCAGCATGCGGCGCATGTGGGCGTTGTCGTCGACGACGAGGAAACGCAGCCGGTTGAATTCGATGCGGACCATGATGCCCCAGGGCCTCGGGCGTAGAGCCCGATACCAGCGGGGAAAAGCTACTGGGGTGCCGTTAAGGAAGGGTTTAGGATAGCGCCGCGCCGCGCCGTCATCGCAGCGATTTACGGCCCAAAACACCGCCTGGACCCTCCGGGCAAAACCGGCATTATGGGAGGCGACGTTCGCAAACGGTCCGGCATGAAGACGATTTTGATACCCGCCGAAGATCACGACGCCATGCCGGCGGTGCTGGAAGCCGCCCGGCTGGTGGCGCGGCAATTCGATAGCCACATGGAAGGCTTCGCAGTCCGCCCGTCGGCGGGGACCTATGTGACGGTCGAGCCGGTCAGCAGCCTGGCGATCTCCGGCGCCTTCGAGGGCGACGCCGCCGTCCAGGCGCGCGCTCAGTTCGAAGCTTTCATGCAGAGCCACAATGTCCCGCAGCTCGACCGCGAGCCTGCCGTCTATTCCTACGCCTGGCCGCGTACTGAATCAGCGGAGGATGCCTTTATCGGCGACTATGGCCGCAGTTTCGACCTCATCGTGCTTGGCCGGCCCGGGCCTGACCCGGAAAATCCTCGCATGCCGCCCTTGGAAATTGCGCTGTTCGAGAGCGGCCGGCCGGTGCTGGTTGTGCCGAAAACCGCGCCGCAGACGCTCGCCCGCAACGTGCTGGTCGCCTGGAACCGCAGCACGCAGCAGGCGCGCACCAATATCTTCGCGCTGCCGCTCTTGCGCCTCGCCGAAAAGGTGACGGTGCTGATGGTCGAGGGCGGCCGCGAGGTCGGGCCGTCCGGCGAGGATGCCGCGCGCCATCTGCGCCGGAACGGGATCAAAGCAACCGCGTTGACGGTCAAGCGGGGAACGCGCACGCCCGGAGAGATCATCCTCGAGCACGCCGCCTCACTCGGCTGCGATCTCCTGGTCAAGACCGCTTACACCCAGAGCCGCTTGCGCCAGATGATCTTCGGCGGGGCTACCCGCCACATTCTTGCAAACGCCGCCTTGCCGGTCCTGATGGCGCACTGATAAGTCTCGCGGCCGCGACGAAAGCAGGACCACACCATTTGTCGAATTGGCCCGACCAAAGCAAAAGCTCCGCCGGGCCGGCCGCCAAATATCCGGCGTTCCTGACCGTCTTCCCCTCGATCATGCTGCCGATGTTTCTGGCGGTGGTGGATCAGACCATCGTCGCCACGGCCTTGCCGGCGATCGCCGCTTATACCGGCCAGTTTGAGCGCGCGTCGTGGATCGTCGTCGCCTACTTGATCGCATCGACCATTGCGGCGCCGATCTACGGGCGGCTGGGCGATTCCTTCGGCCGCCGCCGGCTGATGTTCGTCGCGCTCGCCGTGTTCATCGTCGCCTCACTTCTCTGCGCGGCATCGCCCAGCATCGAGCTGTTGACGGTCGCGCGGCTCCTGCAGGGCCTCGGCGGCGGCGGGCTGATGACGCTGTCGCAGGCGCTGGTCGGCGAGGCGATCCCGCCGCGCGAGCGCGCACGCTACCAGGGCTATCTCGCCGCGGTTGCGGTCTGCGCCAATACGTTCGGCCCGGTCGCCGGCGGCTATCTCACCGAGCAATTCGGCTGGCAGGCGATCTTCCTGGTCAATCTGCCGATCGGGCTCGGCGCGGTGGCGCTGACCTGGCGACTGCCGAGCCCCAAGGTAGAGCGGCTCGCCTGGCGCGCCGATCCCGGCGGGCTGGTGTTCTTTGCAGTGTTCGTGGCGACGACGCTGCTCTCGCTTGAACAAGTGCAGCACGTCGACCTCGAGGCCATCCCGCTCGGCGCCGGGCTGCTGGTCGCCGGCCTCGTCGCGCTGGTGCTGCTGGTGCGGCACGAGAACAAGGCGCCGTCGCCGCTCATTCCGCTTGGGTTGCTGCGCCAGCCGGCGATCTGGCACAGCGATGCGCTGGCCGCCTGTCATGGCGCCGCGCTGGTGTCGCTGATCACGTTTTTTCCGGTCTATCTGCAAGTGGTGCGCGGCGGTTCCCCATCGGAGACCGGCCTCCTGCTGGTGCCGCTCACTATCGGCATCGGCACCGGCTCGCTGGTGACCGGCCGGCTGGTCAACAAGACCGGCTTGCTCACGATTTACCCGGTCGTCGGCCTTGCGGTGGTGACCGCCATTTTCATCGTGCTCGCCTTCTGGGTGTCGGCGCTCGGCACGCCGGCGCTCGCCGGCATGTTGCTCGCGTCCGGGCTGTTCATGGGCACGGTCATGGGCGTGGTGCAGGTGAGCGTGCAGAGCGCCGCCGGCCCGGTGCGGCTCGGCGAGGCGGCCGCTTCGGTGCAGTTCTCGCGCTCAATCGGCGCCGCCTTCGGCACCGCGCTGGTGGCGACCGTGCTGTTCGCCTTTCTCACGCTGCGCAATCCGGAAGCCGCGCGCGTCTTCGCCAGCATGGTCAAGCACGCCGGCACCGGGCCGGCGCTGCCGGCCGCGCGGCGGCTCGCGATTCAGGGCGATATCCGCGAGGCGTTCGGCGTCGCGTTTTTGACCATGGCGGTGTTCTCGACCGGCGGCTTTTTCCTGGCGCTGACCAATCCACTGCGCCGGATCTAGCCGCTAGGGCAGAGGCCGGCGCGGATCGAACTCGCAGGCGAAGGCGATGTAGTCGCCGTATTGCGCGTGGACGCTGGTGATGCGCGCGTATTTGTTATAGCGCGCGCAATGCGCGGCGGCCCAGTCGCGCGCGACCGCCTGATGTTCCGGCGACCAGGTGATGATGCCGCCGGTGTCGTTGCCGGTGAGGCCGGAGCCCGGTCCGGTGCAGAGCAAGAAACAGACGATCGGCAGGGCGGCGGTCGCCGGTGCGCGGGGCATGTGCAGACGCTCCTCAGCAGGGCCGGCCGATGCATAGCATTGCCGCCAAGGCGCGGCTAGCCGGTCAGGCCTTGAGCAGCGTCGCCATGATGCGCTCGCGCGTCAACGGCAGTTCGCGGATGCGGGCGCCGAGCGCGTGGGAGACGGCGTTGCCGATGGCCGCAGCGGTCGGCCCGGCGGTGACCTCGCCGACGCCGAGCGGCACGTCGTCCTTGGTATTGATCAGTTCGATGTCGATCTCCGGCACCTCGCTGAATTTGAGCACCGGATAGGTTTCCCAATCGAACGAGGCGACGCCATTGTCGAAGCGCACCTGTTCCTTGAGCACCCAGCTCGCCGATTGGATGACGCCGCCTTCGAGTTGATTGATCACGCCGTCCGGATTGATGACGAGGCCGGCATCGGCCGCGCACCACACGTGGGCGAGCAGGATTTCCTCGGCGACATCGAGTTCGACCACCACGGCGGCGTAGGCGGCGCGGTTCTTGTAGCGGGCAAAGGCGATGCCGCGGCCATGGCCGGTGCCGCCTGGCTCTTGCGGATTCCAGCGCGCCATGACGGCGACTTTTTCGATCACCGCGCGCGCGCGTTGGTCGGCGGTGAGCGACAGCCGGTAGGCGACCGGGTCCTGGCCGGCGCGCTCGGCCAATTCGTCGATGCAGCACTCCATGGCAAACACATTTGCCGTGGCGCCGAGGCTCCGCAGCGCTGAGGTGCGCACCGGCGGCTCGGTGATCAAATGATGGATGATGCGCTTGGCGGGGATGCCGTAGAGCGGCTCGGCGTTGCGGGTGGCGCCGCCGCCGCCCGATTCCGGGACGTCGCCGGGCGGCGGGTCGGGCATCGCATTGGGCAGGGCTACCGCGCCGAGCAGTACGCCGCCGGCGCCGGGACGGTTGCTGTGCGTCGGGCTCCAGATTTCCTGGGTCCAGTCGGCCGGCTTGCCGGCGTCGTCAAGCAGTGCCTGCACCTTGACGACCATCGCCGGCGCTTTCGGCTCGGAGACGAATTCCTCCTCGCGCCGCCAACGCACGCGGACCGGCTTACCGGGCATCTGCATGGCGATGATGGCGGCGTCGGCCGCGGCATCGTCGGCGCCGTTGTGGCCGTAGCAGCCCGAGCCCTGCACGTGCTGGACGGTGATCTTGGAGGCGTCGATGCCGAGCGCCTTGGCGAGCGAAGCGCGCAGCGGGAATACGCCCTGGCAATGCGTCCACACCGTCAGATGGCCGTCGCGGTATTCGGCAAGCCCGCAGGACGGCGAGATCGAAGCGTGGGCAAGATAGCCGCGGCTGTAAGTCGCCTCGAAGCGCCGCCGGCCTTGCGGCTCGCCCGCCGGCGCGCCGAACACGCGGTCGATCCAAGGCCGCTGCAACAGCCACGTCGCTTCGGCCTGCAGCGCGGTCGGTTTCTCGACGTGCTGCCAGCGCACGTGATCGACCGCGGCGGCGGCCGCAAGATCGACGGCGGTCTCGTCGCCGCCGACGATGGCAAGGAAATTGCCGCTACGGACGAAGTCGGCCTTGCCCCTGGCGGCGCGCAATATCGCTTTTTCATCGATCTGGTCGATGACGGCGCCGCGGTTGGGCTGCCGCACGACCCGCGCATGCACCATGCCGGGCAATTGCAGGTCGTGGATGAAAGTGGCCTTGCCGAAGATCTTGTCGGGCAGGTCGAGGCGTTCGGTGCTTGCGCCGATGTGCTTGAACTCGGTGACCGGTTTGCGCGGCCCGCTGCCGGTCGCCTTCACCACGAGGTTCACAGCGCCGGCAAGCGTCCAGTAATCCTGTCCGGTGGTCTTGCCGCCGCGCAGGATGGCGCCATCGCGAACGCTGAGCTCGTTCGCCTGGCAGCCGATAATCGCCGCGGCCTGGGCGAGGAAGAGCGCGCGGACGTCGGCGCAGGCCTGCCGCAGAGCGACGGCGCCCGACTGCATCGACTGGCTGCCGGCGGTATAGCCCTCATTGGGCGTAAGCTCGGTGTCGCCGGAGCGGACGGCGATGCGCTCCATCGCCACGTCGAGTTCGTCGGCGGCGATCTGCGCCATGGCGGTGAGTACGCCCTGGCCGATCTCGACGCGGCCGGTGTTGACGGTCACCTTGCCGGGCGCCGGGAATGAAATCCAGCGGTCGAGCATCGGGTTGTCGGCGAGGATGCCGGGCAGGGGCGCGTTCATGAGCCGGCTCCCGCCTGCATTTGCGCCGCCGCCTTCTGCACCGCCCGGATGATGCGGTTATGCGAACCGCAGCGGCAAATATTGTCGTCAAGCGCAGCCGCGATCTCGGCGCGCGTCGGCGAAGGATTGTTGTCGAGCAGCGCCTTGGCGCTGACGATGATGCCGGCGAGGCAATAGCCGCATTGGCCGGCCTGCTCGTCGATGAACGCCTGCTGCAGCGGATGCGGCTTGTCGGGCGTGCCTAGGCCTTCGATGGTGACGATCGACTTGCCGGCGACGCTCCACACCGGCTTGGCGCAGCATTTCTCCGGCTTGCCGTCGATCAGCACGGTGCAGCAGCCGCATTGCTCAAGGCCGCAGCCGAAGCGGGTGCCCATCAGGCCGAGCTCGTTGCGCAGCACGTTGAGCAGCGGCGTCTCCTCGTTGGCGAGCGCGACGCTGACCGGCTTGCCGTTGACGGTGAAATTGAATGTCTGAGTCATTCGCGGCTCTTGACGAAAGGGGCGACTTTAAAAGCCGAACTGCTCGCGCAAAATGCGTTCGTCGAGGCTGTGGCCCGGATCGAACAGGAGATCGATCGAGACCGCGTGGTCCATCTCGACGTCGACTTCGCGCACCGAGCGCACCTCGTCGGAGTCGGCGACCGCGGCAACCGGCCGCTTGTCGCCGTCCATCACCTCGATGGTGACGTGCGCCTTGTCGGGCAGGAGCGCACCGCGCCAGCGTCGCGGGCGGAACGGGCTGATCGGCGTGAGCGCAAGCAGCGATGCGGTGATCGGGATGATCGGCCCCTGCACCGACAGGTTATAGGCGGTGGAGCCGGCAGGCGTCGACACCAAGAGGCCGTCGGCGATCAGTTCCGCGATGCGTTCCTCGCCGTCGACCAGAATGCGTAAGTGCGCGGCCTGCGCGCTCTGGCGGAACAGCGACACCTCGTTGATGGCGCGGTGCTCGTGCACGCGACCGCTTGCGTCGCGCGCACGCATCACCAGCGGGTGGATCACGGTGATCTGCGCGGCGGCCAGCCGCTCCGGCAGCGCCTCCAACGAAAATTCGTTCATCAGAAAGCCGATGGTGCCGCGGTGCATGCCGTAGATCGGCTTGCCGGAATTCATGAACTTGTGCAGGGTCTGCAGCATGTGGCCGTCGCCGCCGAGCGCCACGATCACGTCGGCGTCCTTCGGCTCGACGTTGCCGTAGCGTGATTGCAGCCGTTCATAGGCTTCGCGCGCCTCCGGCGAGGCGCCGGCAATAAAGGCGATGGCCTTGAAGCGCTTGGTCGGGCGGCTCATTGACGGCACTTGTTGACGACTCTTGGGCGGTATTTGCGACCGAACGATGGAACGCGCGGTGCTCGTCTATACGACTCGGCCCTCGATTGTCGAGGTGCCGCGGCGATCACCCTCTCTCAGCCCCACATGCGGCGCAGCTTGGCGCGCACATCCACGACCTCACGCGCACCCCTGGCTTGCGGACCGTCCGCGGCAACAGGCGGCCACACGCGGCTATCGAAGCACGTCAATATTGCCGGCGGAATAAACCGCGTGCGCTGCGCATAGACGTGACGGTCGCCGCCGCCGCGCTGATTGTAGGTGTAGAAGCGCTGCGGCACCAACAGATGCAGTTGATCCTTGGCGCGCGTCATCCCGACATAAAGCAGGCGCCGCTCTTCCTCGATTTCCGGCGTTGAGCCGGTCGACAAATCGGAGGGCAGGCAGCCGTCGACCGCGTTGAGCAGGAACACGGACGTCCATTCCTGTCCTTTGGCGGAGTGAATCGTGGACAGGATCAAATAATCCTCGTCGAGCAGCGGAACGCCGGCTTCGTCGCTGGTCGCATCCGGCGGATCGAGCGTCAGTTCGGTAAGGAAGCGTTCGCGGCTGGGATAGTTGCCGGCAATTTGTGCGAGCTGCACCAGGTCGGCCTGGCGAATGGACCCGTCGTCGTACATGCGTTCGAGATGCGGCGCGTACCAGCGGCAGGCCAAATCCACATCGGCCGGCCAGCCGGCGGCATTGCGCCGCAACAGGCCGATGGTCGTTGCAAAGTCCGGCCAGCTCTCGGCGGCCGCTGCCGGCGGCTTGAACTCGCTCACAGCCCGCGCCGCATCGCCGGCCTCCGCCACGCGATCGAGCAGCCGCGCGGCCGTGCCGGGGCCGACGCCAGGCAAAAGCTGCGCGGCGCGGAAACCGGCGACGCGATCGCGCGCATTCTGCGTCCAGCGCAGCAGCGCGAGCACGTCCTTGATGTGCGCGGCCTCGAGAAACTTCAGGCCGCCGAATTTCACGAACGGAATATTGCGGCGCGTGAGCTCGATTTCGAGGCCGGCGCTGTGATGCGAGGCGCGGAACAGCACGGCCTGTGCCTTGAGCGCGATCCCGGCCTCGCGGTTCGCCAGAATGGTTTCGACGATGTAGCCGGTCTGCGCGGCATCGTCGGCGACGGCGATGAGTTGCGGCAGGCCGGCCGAGGCGCGGTCCGACCAGAGATTTTTCGTGAAACGCTCGCTGGCGAGATTGATCACCGCATTGGCGGCCGCCAGGATCGATCGCGTCGAACGGTAGTTGCGATCGAGCGTGACGGTCTCGGCCGGCGGGCTGAAGTGGTGCGGGAAGTCGAGGATGTTGCGTACGGTCGCCGCGCGGAACGAGTAGATCGATTGCGCGTCATCCCCGACCACGGTCAAGCCGCGCCCGTTCGGCTTGAGCGCCAGCAAAATCGAAGCCTGCAGGCGGTTGGTGTCCTGATATTCGTCGACCAGCACATGATCGAAGCGCGCGCTGACGTCCTGCGCGATCGCGCCCTCGGCCATCATCTGCGCCCAGTAGAGCAACAGATCGTCGTAATCGAGCACATTCTGCTTCTGCTTGGCCTCGACGTAGGCCGCGAACAATTGGCGCAGTTCGGCTTCCCATTCCGCGCACCAGGGAAAATGGCGGCCGAGCGCGTCGCCCAGTGCAGCTTCGCCGTTGACGGCGCGCGAATAAATCGCAAGGCAGGTCGATTTCAGCGGAAATCGCTTGTGCGTTTTCGACAATCCAAGATCGTGACGCACCAGATTCATCAGATCCCCGGAATCCTCGCGATCGTGAATCGTGAAGGTGTTGTTGAGGCCGATGTCGAGCGCGTATTCGCGCAGCAGGCGCGCGCCGATGGCGTGGAAGGTTCCCGACCAGCGCAGCGCGTCGGCAATCGGGGCCGCGTTGGGACCGAGCGCCTGCGCGGCGATGCGCTCGACGCGACGCTGCATCTCGGCGGCGGCGCGGCGCGAGAAAGTCAGCAGCAATAGCCGGCGCGGATCCGCGCCGTTGACGATGAGATGGGCCACCCGGTGCGCCAGCGTGTTGGTCTTGCCCGAACCGGCGCTGGCGATGATCAGCAGCGGTGCGGCACCGGCGAGCGACGTCCCGCCGTGCTCGACTGCGCGGCGTTGTTCGGCGTTGAGCTTGTCGAGGTAGGCGGCCGTCATCGGCGCCCGCCGCGCGGAAAAACACGCAAGCGCGCGGCGCCGCTCAAGACGTCATATCCGCCAATCATTGCGCGTGTTTGCCCCAATTCGCCGAGCATCGTACAAAGCATGAACGCAGCGATTCGTCGATCCGCGAGCCTTATGACGGATCGCGCGGCAGGATTTGACGATGGAACGCGCGGTGCTCGTCTACACGACTTGGCCCTCACTCGGCGAAGCTGAGCGAGCGGGGCGCGCGATTGTCGAGCGGCGTCTGGCGGCCTGCGTCAATATTCTGCCGGGGATGATTTCGCACTACTGGTGGGACGGCAAAATCGAGCGGGCCGAAGAAGTGGTTGTGCTCGTCAAGACCCGGGCGTCGTTGGCGGATCAAGTCGCCGCGCTGGTGAAGGAATTGCACTCCTACACCACGCCCGCGATCATGGTCCTGGCGGTCGAAAGCCTCGACCCGGCCTATCACCGGTGGATCATCGCGGAGAGCGGCGGCTGAAAAGCGAAATCGCCGGGACAGGCCCGGCGATCGCGCGTCGGTTTGCGGTGGGTTCGGCTCAGTAGCTGCCGGTGCCGTCGATCACGGCTTTGAGCTCGATATATTCCTTACAGTCGGTCGAGCCGCAAAGGAGGTTCACCTTCTGCAGATCGTCGAGCGCCTTGAGCCGATTGCCCTGTTCCATCTGCCACATGCCGTAATAGGACCAAGTGCGCACATGATTGGGATCAGAGGCAAGCGCGCGCTCGTACCAGACTTTCGACTTCTCGTAGTTACCGATGCGGCGATACGAGTAACCGATGTAGTTGGCGACGTCCGGATGCTCGTCGTGGCCGAGCGCGTGCATCGCGGCGATGCCGGCCTGATAGTTGCCGGCGAGGATCAGCTCGCGCGCCGCGCGGTAGTCGCGCAGGAATTTGGCGTTCGCTTCCTGCTGTTGCTGTTCCTCGATGGCGTTGCCGCCGCCTTTCTTTTTCTTCTTGCTGCCGTCGTCGGTCGGCGGCGCCGGATTATCGGTCCCCATGGCGTAAACCGTCACCGGCTTGAGGCTCACGGCGGTCACCAGCAGGCCGGCTGCGGCGAGGATGCCGAGGTGGCGAAGCACTTGGGTCGGGGTCATTGGGAACCTCTCCTTGGGGGGCTCGAGCCGAAGATTACTGCGAATCGTTCCGATACGAAAAAACAATCCGTAGTCGGCGCTTCATCCCGCCCTACACGAAACTGTTACCGGAGACGGTGGCGGCTGCCACGCCGGTCTCCGCTTGACTTGCCGGCGGCTTCAAGGGAACATTTTAACGTGCTGGTTCCTCGGGTGAATCCGGGGACGAAAGAGGGAACACGGAAACGGCCGGTTCGCCGCGCGCGAATTTGCCGAAGTCCGTGGCTGCCCCCGCAACTGTGAGCGGCGAGCCCGCGTCCGCATGGCCACTGGGAAACCGGGAAGGCCGGGCGCAACTGGGCGAGGACCCGCGAGCCAGGAGACCTGCCAGCGCGGTCACCCAACCGGTGGACGGGGCGTCCATACGGAGCGGTCTTTCGCAGCGGTGACGACAATGCCGGTGCGAAGCCGTGAGAGACGTTCTCCCACGACGTTGCACGTGAGCGTCGCGCCTTAAAGCGCACCGCTGAACGTGTCCTTCGCGCCGGGCTTGCTCTCACCCGATGCGCCGCGTCAAAGCGCGCGCAAACGAAGGAACGTGACGTCATGGGAACGACATCGAGAGGGCTTGGCGCTCTAGCGGCGCTCGCTCTGCTGGCGCAAGCCGCGCAGGCGCAGGACACCACGGTTGCTTTGCCGACCATAGTCGTCAGTCCGACGACGGTGCCGACGCCGGCAAACGAGATCGCCAATTCGATCACGGTCATCACCGGCGAGGACATGGAGCGCGAGCAGCGGCGCACCGTGACCGACGCGCTCAATGCCGTGCCCGGCCTGCAGGTGGTGCAGAACGGCTCCGCCGGCGCGCAAACCTCCGTGTTCATCCGCGGCACCAATTCGAACCACGTCAAAGTGCTGATCGACGGCATTGACGTGAGCGACGCCAGCAATCCGAACGGCGCCTTCGACTTCGCGCACCTGCTCACCTCGGACATCGAGAAGATCGAGGTGTTGCGCGGCCCGCAGAGCGGCCTCTACGGCGCGAGCGCGCTCGGCGGCGTCATTTCAATCACCACCAAGAAAGGCTCGGGCCCGCCCAAGGTCACCGGCTTCGTCGAAGGCGGCTCGTACGGCACCTTCAATCAGGCGGTCGGCGTGAGCGGCTCACAGGATCAATTTAATTACGCCTTCAACGTCTCGCATTTCCGCTACGAGAACCAGCCGGTGACGCCGGCTTATATGGTGCCGCCGGGAGGCCGCGCGATCGGCAATGCGTATGACAACAAGACGCTGTCGTCCAAGGTCGGCTACGATTTCAACAAGGACTTCAGCGTCGATTTTATCGGCCGCTACACCGATGCCATGCTGCACTATTCGGACGACGATCCGAACGCCTTTCCGGGCGCGACCTTCCCGACGCAATCGGTCTACAAGAATTGGAATTTCTACGGCCGCGCCGAAGCCATCTGGACTCTGTTCGACGGGCGCTTCGTCAACACTTTTGCCGCCAATCACACCAGTTACGCGCGCGAGAATAAGGACCCCGATCCCAATCCGCTGACGACCTTCAATGCGTCGAGCGAGAAATACGAGTGGCATGGCGCCTTCACCGTCATGCCCGGCCAGATTTTGGTGGCCGGGCTCGAGCGGCAGAACGACCGCGCCAATAGCGACAACGTCGACGCCAAGACCGGCAACCAGGCCGGCTTCCTCGAGCTCCAGTCGGAGTTCATGAAGCGGCTCTTCTTCGTCGCCAATATCCGCCACGACGACAACGACGCTTTCGGCGGCCACGACACCTGGCGCGTGGCGCCGGCGGTCATCGTGCCGGTCACCGAGACCAAACTGAAGGCGAGCTACGGCACTGGCTTCAAGGCACCCGACCTCTATCAGCTTTACGGGCAGGGGCCGTTCGGTTTCATGGGCAATCCGGGGCTGCTGCCGGAGACCAGCCGCGGCTACGATTTCGGCTTCGAGCAGCCGCTGCTCAACGACCGCGTCCGCTTCGGCGTCACTTATTACCGCAACGACATCTCTAACCTGATCGACTACAACGCCACGTTCACCTCGCTGTTGAATATCGGCAATGCCGTCACCTACGGCGAGGAAGCCTTCGTCTCCGTCATCGTCAACGATCGATTGCGCACGCGGCTGGATTACACGCAAACAACGGCGAAGGATGCCGACACCGACGCCGAGCTCTTGCGCAGACCGCGGCACAAATACACGCTGGCCACCGTCTGGCAGCCGACCGACAAGCTGACCATCTCGCCAACCGTTACCTATCTCGGCCGCTGGCTCGACATCGACCGCTCCACCTTCGTCATGCGGGAAGGCGGCGGCGTGGCCATCGTCAATCTGGCGGTGAATTACGCGCTCGACAGCCACACCACGCTGTTCGCACGCGCCGACAACCTGTTCAACACGCAATACGAGGAGCCGCTGGGCTGGCTGCAGCCGGGATTGTCGGTATATGGTGGCGTCAAGCTGACCAGCAACTAACCGTCCGCCGCCGCAGCCGATGCGACCGGCCGCGACGGCGCCTATCCCGGGAGGTTCGCATGATCTTCGCGCGCGTTTGTGTGGCGGTGGCGTTGGCTTTGGCCGGGCCAACGGCCGCCTTTGCCGGCGACGACATCCTCGATGCCATCGATCAGGCCCGCAAATCCTATCAAGACGGCAACCTCACCGCCGCCAAGCAATCGCTCGATCTCGCCTCGCAGCTGGTCGGGCAGAAGAACGCCGAGACCTTCGCGGCGCTGCTGCCGCCGGCGCTGCCCGGCTGGACGGCGGGAAAGGTGGAGACTGCGACGGTCGGCGTCGCCATGTTCGGCGCGTCCTCGGCAAGCCGCCGCTATCGCGGTCCCGGCGGCCATGACGTCGAGGTGCGCATCACCGGAGATTCGGCGATGGTGATGCAGTTCGCGCAACTGTTTCTCAATCCGGTCATCGCCGGTGCCATGGGCAAGCTGATCAAAGTCGGCGACCAGCGCGCGATCCAGACCAGCGAGGGCACGATCAATATGGTCGTGAACAACAAATACCTGGTCACGATCGAGGGCTCGGCCGACGCCGCCGCGAAACTCGCCTACGCCCAGGCCGTCGACATCGCCAAGCTGTCGAAGATGTAATTAAAGCGGCGCCCACATCGCCGGCACCAGCTCGTAGCCGCTGCCGCTCTTGGCGATGTGGCCGCAGGCCGGGAAGGGGAAGTGATAGGCCTCGACCAGCATGCGGTCGGCGGTCGCGCGGTCCAGCATATCCGTCCGAGTTTTCGCGGCCAGCGGACCATCCATGTCATAGTTCGGCTGCCATTGCGGATGGCGCACGAACAGGAACGGCTCGCGCGCGGTGTCGCTCATCGCCAGCATCGACTGCTTGCCGGAATGGATGGCGAAAGCGGTGTGGCCGGGCGTGTGACCGTAGGCGGCAATCGAGACGATGCCCGGCGCGACCTCGGCGCCGGGCTTGAAGGCCCGCACCGCGTTGGCGATGTCCTTGAAGATGCGCCGCGCGTTGAGGAAATAACGGTGCACCGTGCCGCTCGCGCGGCTCATATTCCCGTCGTCCATCCAGAATTTCCATTCCGGCTCGGGCACCAGGATCTCGGCGTTGCGGAACACCTTGTCGCCGTCCTTGGTCTTGATGCCGTCGATGTGGTCGGGATGGAAATGCGAAATGAGGATGGTGTCGATCGCCTCGGGCGCGACGCCGGCGGCGGCGAGATTGGCGTTCATGAAGCCGGCCGAGTCGGTGATCTGGCCGGCGGTGCCGGTGTCCACCAGCACCAACTTGCCGCCGTTGTTGACCAGGAGCGCGGTGAAGGAGACCGGCAGTACGCTCGGCGGCAGAAAAGCGGCTGCCAGCGCCGCGTTGACCTCGGCGCCTGAGGCGTTGTGCACGAACTTGTCGTCGATCGGCAGGTACCAGATGCCGTCGTAGAGCGCGGTGAGCTCAATGCCGCCGAGCTTGTAGCGATAGAGGCCGGGCCCCTGCGCCTTAGCCGGCGCTGCGGCGCGCGCCGGCAGCGCGGCGCAGCCGGCGGCGAGCAGGGAACCGGTCAACATCGAGCGGCGGGAAAGCATGGAGTTCCGTCTCGCACCCGAGCAAAGCTTTTCTTGGGCAGGCAAAGCGTCAACCCCACACCTACCTTGCATAGTTCATGGCTCTGGCCGAAAGAGCGCAAGACGCTATGATCGCGGGCGGCAAAGCGCGGAGACGAAGGAATGCGGTGGTTGGCGGTGCTAGCGGCACTTGTGGTCTGCGGCTGCACGACGGATGTCGGCCCGAGCCCGGCCGAATTGAAGGCGCAATGGGAGGCGCAGAACGTCTTTCCGCAGAACTACAAGAACGACATGATGGCGTTCCTGCGCACCTATCTCAACGACCCGAGCCACATCCACAGCGCCTCGATCTCGCAGCCGCAGCTCAAGCAGGCCGGTCCGGGCGAGCGTTATATCGCCTGCGTGCGCTACAACGCGCGCGTCGACGGCAAATATGCCGGTATCAAGGACGGGGCCGCGACCTACGTTTCGGGCAAGCTCGACCGCTATCTCTCAACGCCGAAAGAGGTGAAGGAGTTTTGCAAGGACGCGGTCTATGCCCCGTTCCCCGAGCTGGAAACGCTGACGCGCTAGAAAACGGCGCAGGCCGGCGCATGACCGCATGCGAGCCGGAGAGGGCGTGCGACAACCGCCGGGCTTGGACCAAGCTCGGCGGCTTCAGATTCAGTCAGAAAGGCCGCAAGTAGCCTCGGGCGACGAGGTCACTTAACCTTGAGGTTCTCCGCGGATGTCTTTCCGCGGTTCTCGACGAGTTCGTACTGAACGGTCTGACCTTCGTTCAGCGTGCTAAGTCCGGCGCGTTCGACCGCCGAGATGTGTACGAACACATCCTTCCCGCCTTCTTGGGGCTGGATGAAGCCATAGCCCTTCGTCGGATTGAACCACTTTACGGTGCCCTGAGGCATGCTAGATCTCCGAAGTATTACCAGTAACGCATATAGTTTGGCACAGTCTGCAACCACCGAACAAGGTCCCGCTTGCCCGCCGTCCTCTGACTTTCTGTTTATCGCCGGATACCGCAGATTCCCGACGAAATGTTGGGAATTGAGCGCGGCCGATCGGTTCTAATTTTACGCGATCTGATGGAAACACCAGCCTTATCATCGGGTTGCCGTGCCACCGGGCCGGCGCGCGGACGCGCCGACCGGGCATAAAATTTCATCGCGGTGTCAGCCAGTTGACGACAGCTTGACACCGCCTTCCGCCGGCGCGTGCTCGTCCTGTGAATTCGGATGTGGACGAACGACCGTGACGGTGCACTGCGCTTCGGCCGCGACCTTGGCCGAAACGCTGCCGAGCAGCTTGCGCAGCAGCGAGTTCTGCCGCGCGCCGATCAGAATGTGATCGATCGAATTGGCACGCGCGAAGTCGAGAATCGCGGTCGCCGGATCGATCGCCTCCAGCGCATGCACGGTGAGCTGGCGTTCGTCGAGCTTGATCGGGGCCGCCCAATGCTTGAGGGCGACCAGACGATCGATCTGCTTGTTGTGGCCAAACTCGTCGAGCGTGAAATCGATGGTGATGCGGCCCTGCTTGAGCACGTTGACGCAGGCGAGCCGCGCCGACGGCAGCGTCGCCAGAATGCGCTCGGCCGTTACGCGCAGCGCATCGTTGGTTGCTTTGGACCCCTCGGTCAGATCGATGGCGACGGCGATGATCGGCGACGACGAAATGTAGGTGGCCAACGCTGTTCTGTTCGGCCGGATCAGTTCCTTGTTGAAACGGCGGCGCAGGACCGTGGTGAAGGGATCGCGCTTGAGCCGTTCGGACCGCGCTGTCAGCTTGACCTGGTCATGGTGGCTCAGATCGAAGGCGAGTTGCGCCGCCGTCGGGTAGCGCCATCCTGGCTCGATCTCGAGACATCGCAGCACGATTTCCTGCAGCCAGGGCGGATAGTCGGGCCGCAGACGGCGCGGCGGCACCGGGTCGCGCCAGAGCCGTTTGCGCATGGCGCGGATCGTTTCCCGTTCGCCGAACGGCCGCACGCCCGTCGAGAAAAAATAAAGCAGCACGCCGAGTGCGAACAAATCGCTGCGCGGGTCGTTGCGGATGCCGCGCAATTGCTCCGGCGACATGTAGGGCGCGGTGCCGAAAGGCACGCGGAACTCTTCCTGCATCAGGTCGGGAAGCTGGTCGTGATGCGAGAGGCCGAAATCGAGCAGCACGGCTTCGCCGGTCGGGCGGAACATGATGTTGCTCGGCTTGATATCGAGATGCACCACGTGCTGGCGGTGAATATCGTCGAGCGCCTGCGCGACTTTGACGCCGATCGCAGCCACCTCGTCATAGGGCAGCGGCAGCCCGGGCAGCCGCGGGTACAAGGTCTGGCCCGGGATGCACTCGAGCGTGATGTAGGGCTGGTGAGCGAAGTCGCCGACCGCAATGCATTTGGGAACGTGCGGCCCGGTGAGCCGCGGCATGATCATTTGTTCCATTTCGAAGCTGACGATCGCCGCCGGGTCGGTGCCTTCGCCGATGCGCGGCACCTTGATCAGCATCGGCGTGGTCACCCCCGGGCGCGTCACGCGCCAGACCGCGGACATGCCGCCCTGATGCGCTATTTCTTCCAGCCGGAAGCCGTCGAGCATCACCCCGGGCTCGTGCAACGGCTTGGCCATGGCTCATTGTCCTATGAGCAGGCGATCCGCGAGCCAGCGCGGCAGCCCTTTTCTGCGAATGGCGGCGACCGCCTGCTCAACGTCATAGGGCACGCGACAATAGGTGAGCTCGCGCCGGTCGCTATCGAACATGGCAAAGGCGGCGGCGGGGTTGCCATCGCGTGGCTGGCCGACCGAGCCGAGCACCGAAAGCCAGCGGCGGCCCTGCAGCAGCGGCACCGCGGCGCCGGTGGTCGGTGTGAACGCCGTCATCTTGGCGGTTGGCGACATGCTGTAGATCGCCGGCCGGTGGACATGGCCGCAAAACGTGATCTGTGCCGGGTCGAAGGCGAGGCTGCGCGAGGCCTCCGCCGTGCTTGTCACGTAGATCCAGCTTGCCGGATTGCTCGCTTCCGAGTGGACGTAAAGCCGATCGCCGTCGTTCTGCCTGAGCGGCAGCCCGGCGAGGAAACGCCGCTGCGCGGTGCCGAGCTCGCCGCGCGTCCATTCTATGGCGACCTTGGCCTCGATGTTCATTTGTTCGCGCGGATGGGCGATTGCGCTGTCATGATTGCCGAGGACGGCGATGGCGCCCTTGTCGGCCAGTTCCATAGCGGTCGTCACCACCCAGTCGGGATCGGCGCCATAGCCGACGAAGTCGCCGAGCAAGACGTAACGTTGCGCGCCGAAGTCGCGCGCCTGCGCCAGGCAGGCTTCAAAGGCCTGCCGGTTGCCATGCATGTCCGCGAACAGGGCAATCAGCACGGTTTCACCCTCTCGGCCCAACGGTGGTCCGATTGCGCCACGGGGCGTTGATCCTGGTCAAATTGTAGGCACGGCCACGGCCGGCGGAAACGGCAATCGGCGAATTCGTGCGGTTTTCCTGGTGCCGGGTGAGGGAATTGAACCCCCGACCAACGGTTTACAAAACCGCTGCTCTACCGCTGAGCTAACCCGGCTTCGCCGAACAGCTATCAGCGTCGCCGCGCCGCTACAAGCGGGCGCCGGCCGATCAGGTGATCGCCGTGAGCTTTTCCAAAACGTCGATCAGCCAGGCGGCGGCCTGCAGGATCGCCAGCCGTTGCGCCAGTTTCGAGCGGCGGAAAGTGGCATTGAGCAAAGTAAGCGCGCGCCTGTAGCCGGGATGACGCTGCGCCGCTTCGCCGAGCGACGTTAGCCGCGCGAGCAGCGCGGCGCGGCGCGCCTCGATCTCGTCATAGCGCGCGCGAAAGCCCGCGCTTGCACGCGGCTTGTCGGGTGGCTGAACGCGGCGGTCTGCCATGGCGATTAACTTTAATAATGTGATGGCCGGTTGGCGAGCGGAACCTAATTGTCAGTTGGTGCTTCAAATTCGGCATGTTCAAGGCGTCGCGCCAATTAATGTTACTCGGCGATTGCGCGCGGCAATGTAAGGCCTTCGGCTAAAATGCGATTGGTTTTATCGGGAGAAAATCCGGGTGCGCGTTGTGTTTGCCATCGCATTGTTGAGTGTCGCCGTCGCCGCGCGCGCGGCCGATCTGCCCGTCGGCTATTCCGGCGGCTACGGCGAGCGCAGCGAAATGATCTGGCTCTACGACAATCAGCCCGGCGTCGTGGTGCGCGCCTATTGGAGCGCGCCGTGGCGCGATCATCATTATTTTCCCTATACCGGAATTCGGCCGCGGAGCGGCCGCTATGAGAAGCTGTCGGTCGGTCCCGCCAAGCCGGCGACCACCTATCGCCGCACCTGGAATAACAACTGGGCCTTCGAGCACGCGCCGGTGATTTTGCCGTCGTACAATGTGCAGGGCGAGTTGAGCTATCGACAAGACGCGTCCAACCAGGGCGACAAGCAGGGCAATTCGCAGTCCGGCAATCGCCGGCGCATGCACCTGCGTGGCCGCCATCGACTCCAGATTCACTGAACCTGTGAAAGCATCGTCATGATCAATCGCATCCGCGCCTTCGCGCTCGTCCTTGCCGCCGCCGCGCTGCTGCCGGCCGTTGCGCAGGCCCATTGGTACGAACCCTGCGGCTGCCAGCGGGCGCCGCTCTATCGCAACTATCACTCGCACTATCACTACCGGTATTACGCGCCGCGTCGCTATCTCGCGGAGCAGCTGGTGCCGAACGTCTTCGCCATTCCCTATCGTTTGCGGCGCTATCCTTACGTCAGCGGCTTCGGCGGCTATGGCGAGCGCGGGATCGTCAGCGTAACCGAGCCTGCGACGATCGAATCCGAACGCGGCCAGCAGCGCGTCATCGATGCCGACGCGCAGGTCACCATCCTGGGGCCGGACCGCATGAACATCCGGCTGTTCCGCAAGGGGCGCGGAAGGATCATCAACCCAGGCCAATAAACGGACAAAGAAATAGCGGGCGCGAGCGGCGGGCTGGGGGGCCCGCCGTTTGCATTTATGCGCCGCCGCTGAGCCGCCGGTTGGCGACGTAGAGCGCGAGCGCCGCCGCGTTCGACACATTGAGGCTCTTGATCGCGCCCGGCAGGTCGAGGCGGGCGACCGCGTCGCAGGTGTCTTTGGTGAGCTGGCGCAGGCCCTTGCCCTCGGCGCCGAGCACCAGCGCGAGCGGCGCCCGCAAGGGCAGGGCGGCGAGGTCGCTGTCGCCGCTGGAGTCGAGCCCGACCACGAGAAAGCCTCGCTGCTTGAGTGCGGCGAGCCCGCGCGCCAGATTCTGCACGCTCACCAGCGGCACAAATTCGAGCGCACCGGACGCGGTTTTCGCCAGCGCGCCGGTGGCGTCGGGGCTGTGGCGTTGCGTGGTCACGATCGCGGTCGCCGCAAAGGCGGCGGCCGAGCGGAAGATCGCGCCGACATTGTGCGGATCGGTGATTTGGTCGAGCACCAGGACGATCCCGCGCGCCGGAAGGTTCTCGACTGGCGGCGAGGGGAGAGGATCGGTCTCGAGATAGAGGCCCTGATGCACGGCGTCGGGCGTGAGGCGCTCGGCGATCGCCGACGGACGCACCAATTCCGGGGCAAGCGCGGGGGTAATCCCTTCTTCCGCCAGGCGCCGCGCGGCGTTTTCGGTGGCGAGCAGCCGGCGCAGGCGCCGCGCCGGGTTGCGCAAGGCGGCGGTCACCGTGTGCCAGCCATACATGATGGTGGGGCCGTCGCCGGTTCCGCGCAGGCTTTCGCGGCGGGCGCGCTCGAAGCGCTCGCGCCGCTCGACCTGCTCACGAGTGGCGCCGGGTTTGCCGCGGCTGCCGGAAATTCGCTGTGCCATGGCGGTGCCTTAACCGATCCGCCGAGGGCGGAACAGCCTCCATTGACTTCGCGGGGGTGGCTGCCCATAAACCGGGCCTGCCTCAGTCGGCCGAAGCGATATTTTTCGCGCCGGATCAACGTGCTGCGGCGGCTTCATGGGAGAGTGTCCCGAGCGGCAAAGGGGGCGGACTGTAAATCCGCTGGCTATGCCTTCGTAGGTTCGAGTCCTACCTCTCCCACCACTAAAAAAATAAGTAATTGATTTTGTTTTGGTATTTCGTCGCGCGCTACCACCTTCCTTCGGGTGGTAGCAAGTTCTGAAAACTGTAGTTAAATCAACCCAAGGTAGGTGCATTAGCACCAGTTTTGCCGCGCACCAGACGGAAAAATTGGTGCCGGAAAGAAGTCTCTTTGTAATTCGACGAGAGCACAAAATGAAATGTCCACATTGCGGTATTCACTTTCACGACAATTGGCA